>Ga0116231_10001677_pt1 | contig 45883 bp, 36 predicted proteins | sample S1TSphgellanicum_2_FD_89695 | JGI IMG/M metagenome (GOLD analysis project Ga0116231, IMG submission 89695) | Host-associated microbial communities from peat moss isolated from Minnesota, USA - S1T2_Fd - Sphagnum magellanicum MG | ecosystem: Host-associated > Plants > Peat moss > Unclassified... | reverse complement strand
TTGCCCTTCCCCAAAAAAAAACAAAATATTTCTTCCCCCTTCCTTTCATCATATTAAATAATTAAATTTTTTTTTTTTTTTTGTTTTTAGTTTGTTTTTGTTTTTTTTTTTTTTTTTTTTTTTTTTTTTCCTCCCGTTGGGGCAATGCCAAAAGGGAGACTTAGGTGACATATGGAATTGGTAAAAGAACTAGAAATCCTTTTTCTATAAAGTTGGAAATTGTGGACCATTTTAGTTTGGAGAGTGGTTGGTCACGCATTTGATTTGAGTTCTCCGCAAGGTTGGGCACTTATGCTTTGCCAATATCCAATAGGCATCCGGCCAACATGCTTTTTGTACACGGAGTTAGAAAAGGTCTCATCCATCTATAAAGGGTGATAGGAACAAATGGTATATAATATAATAAGCTCACCTTATCTTTAGGCTAGTCTCATGACTAAATAATCCTTTAAATATTGAAATGAATTTTTGTGAGAATATGAAATTAAAGTATTGATAATCATCATAATTATTGTAGGTTATGATTTGAATCATTTCATCATTCATATGATAATATCATAATAAATTATCATGGAATCTATCATGTATTTAATTAATTTTGAATTTTTTAAAAGTTCAAAATCAATAAACAATCATGATTTGAAGATTGAAAATTTGAAAAGAAACTTCGATTTGGGGGTCATGATATGTTGTAATGATCTAACAATGGATATTAAGAATGTTTTTTTTTATTAAATGATCCAACAAATAAATGTTATCAATATTTTGTTTCAAATTTAATATTTTTAAAAAAATTTAACCATCAAAGTTAGAAAAGTCCAAAATTAAAGAGTTAGTCTAAAATTAGTTAAATACACGTTAGATCATATTTTACCATGCAAAAATATAATCTTCAAAAAGCCCTTTAAAACACAATCAAAATCCTTCAAGATATTAAAACTCAATAACTAATCTCAAGTTTCAACACAAGCCAAAATATCAGCTTTCAAAAATCCTCCTATAAAAATAGACTTATTACCTAGGGGGCCAAAATCCCTTAAGCTCCTATACTCTATAATGAATCTAAAGACAATATCCTTGCCTTGGTAGGCAAGGCCAATAAATTAGTGGGAGGAGTCTAAATCCTCGACAACATAGGTAACCATGAAAAAGGTTTTTTAGCTCTCATTTTAAAAAATACATCACACACATGATAAACATTACCTTCTTATTGAAGGTTTTTTGGATAATGTGTCACATGATATTTTTCATGTTGTTGGGGGATCAAATTCAATACTAGGCCGTATTCCATATTAGCCAACCAACATAAATGAACTAGTGGAATATGAATCCAAAAGGAGACTAAGCTTCTCTTCTAATGAGGTATTTTCATGAACCTTAAGGTGTGATTAGCCATCATCGTCTCATTGTCAAATACTTTTATTTTCACTAAAGATCTCATCAAGAATTTCAAAAGTTATCATTTGTAGTGTCAAACAATGTTTTTTTAATTTTTTTTAATGAGTTTTTTGCATTATGGCAACAAAAAAAACCAATGCAAAATGTACATAAAAGGCTTTTGTTGGAAGAGAAATGCAAAAAGTAGAGATATTTTTAGGAAAAAAGTCACATTTTGGCATATTTAGACAATGAATTCCTATTGGTGGCCAGAATTAGGCACAAATTCTTTAAAAAAATCTAATTTACTATTTGATCTCTCACCAAATTTGGCTCATTCCTCTTGTGAATGATCGATCATTATTAGTCCACCAACTGACTAAATTGGAAAAAAGAAAAAAAAGAAGAAAAAAGCATGGCATTGAACTCATTATTCAAACATATTAAAGTATAGTTATTTGACACCAGAGTGCTGAACCAGCTAAGATAGTATTACAGTACACAAGTTGCACTTCAAAATACCATCCATGTCTAAAACTAAGTTCAAACACGGTTAAGGTCTAAAGAGCTGAGAGAGAGAGAGAGAGAGAGAGAGAGAATTGGCCAGATTGAATGATTGTAAGTGTGAATCACCGAAAGCACACATTCAAGTTGAGCATGTTGGCCGTTGCCAATACAGCTTCAAATTCACCTCACCCACCGACCGCAAAAGATTGCAATCCAGTTTCATATGCAGATCATGCTGAAGAGAAGAGAGAGAAGAGAGAGAGAGAGAGAGAGAGAGAGAAAGCTGAAGTAGTCTCAACAATTGGGGGCAAGCCTTACCCAATGCAGACCCCACTTGAGTCCCTCACTATCTAGTTTCCCACTATGCATACTACCAAACTTTTGTGAAACTTTGTGTTCTTTTGCAGCCTGCAAGTGTTGTCCATTTTGTCTACCCTAAACCCTAAACCCTAAACCCCCCACTTCCCTCCACACCCCACTAGTGGTCTGCTTGCCCCTTAAAGTAATCTGTAGCAAAATGGAGTACATAACAAGGTTAATAATGTGTAAGGCTGGTGTTCCGTAGCTGGAAGGAATTTTTTCTTTGGGGCTGATAGTTCATCTTTCATTCTATGGTTTGGAGGAGGGGGAATTCCTTTTTTTGGGGTTATCCAATGGTGTTTAAGTACATCTTCCCCTCCATAACAAATGAACAATTCAGATTGCCGTATGCTCTTGCCCTTAGGAGGAGCTTACATACATGATCTCACTCCACAAGGGAGCATGAAGTTGAGTGATGTAAGGTGCCCTCAATTTTCACCATGAAACCTCTCCAAGGTTGTTACTACATGTTATGTAGTAGGGCTGGGGTGAGTTCATGTTTAGGTTGTGCAAAGCTGGCCACCCTAAAGCTCACAACCTCAGGCTTTTATGCACCACCTTTTTGTTTTTGCAAGGACTTTGTACTCTTTGAGATTTTAGGTCATTGTTGAGTTGTATTCACATTGCATGCATTGCAAAATGATAATTTGATGTAAATTGATAGACACATGTCCCAGCTTCCTCATTTCATGCTCCACCCCCTTCCCCCCCCACCCAAAAGAAATTTTATGTAAATTGATAGACACATGTCCCAGCTTCCTCATTTCATGCTCTCCCCCCTCCCCCCACCCAAAAGAGGAAACAACAAGAAATGTTGTTAATCCCATATGGTTGTCCATTATGACGTGACAGGATACATGGGATTAATGGTAGAAGACCTCTACTACTGACAATTTTGTGGGCTTGTGGAGTTTTAGACTAATGGAAATCAAAAAGCTTCTGTACATCAGAGTTATGGGTAAAGTAACTAACTGGGACCCAAACTAGTTTTTCCACCAATTTTGGTGGTAAACTGAGTATCATCCTGTCTTTCCTTTTTCCTGAGCGCCTCCACTGCTGTTGCATGTATTTTCACTCCTCCTACCTGTACAAATGTTGCCTGTATTTTCACTCCTCTTACCTGTACAACGACTATAATCACTCGCGAACCTTGTGCATTAAGTGCTGAGTTTCAGCATTTCATACTGAGATTTAATAAATTTTCCTTACTTTGCGAATACCACTGACAGAGGGGATAGGAGGTGAAAGTAGGCCCAAAGACAGACTGACTTTATAGATAACTTTACAGTACACACAAATTTTTTGGTGAAAGCATCTCCTACTAGGGAAGGATGTTCTTTTGAGTGTTATACATTGATGACTTTTGGTGGATCAAGGTTTTGCTAGGTGATTTTAACTAAATGGATTTGATTTTTTTGAAGAACCTTTCAATGACTTTTAGACTTTTAAATAGTAATCATATAGCAAAATTGACATTAGAAACACATTTTAAAAATCACTTCATTTGTTAACTAAACATGATTCAGCCACACTACTGTAATATTGTGCTGGAAAATTTTGGCACATTAATGTCAAATAATTAATATACTGTCTTTTAAGAATTAGACACATACATTAAGAAATTATTGATGTGTAGTTTTTAAAAACTTTAAAAATTTCACCTTAATTCCACTTCATAGATTTTCAAAAGAGTTGAATTATTATTTTTTATAATGAATTAATTAAAAAAATCTAATGGCACACTAAAATATACGGTTGACGCTCCCATTTTCAAAAATTGATTTTTTTCGTATCATAATCAAAACAACATCATTGCCATAAAAACGTAACCAAAATTTTCCTTTGCACTTACAAGCACCCTATAAAGAATAAAACTTTCGTCATAGCTCGTGGAGCACATTATAAATTATAAATTATTAAGTTGCCTCCAAGGGGATAGATTCAAGTGTACGGTAAACACCAAAGGAGCTGGGAGTTCCCGAAATAAGCACCTGTTGAAGGGGGTTTGGGGAGGGCCCATTTTGGCAAACTCCACTCCGTGGGCATTATCCGATGTAAAGAACCAACTTAGTCTTTTAATATATTGCTCACAAGAAAGTCCCTTGGATTAGGTACCTCCATATACACTCAATTTTTTTCGTTCCACCCCCCACTCCTCCCCCAATTTCAATGCCCTCAAACAACATAACAAGCTTTAAGGGCTCGCACGGCCACTTCTTAATTGGCCAACTACACCCAAGTTATATCCCACATTAGGCTTCATGTATGTCGTCTTGTGCGTAGACAAAATTTAGGGATCCATATCCATTTTGTGTATAGTAATGGATGTAAAGAATGGTAGTTTTGTCCCATACTTGCTCCATTTTAGCATATGTGCATTCCACTTTTACTTCGGTTGGGCTCTTAGGTGAGAACCTACTCTCATGTATAAAATGTTTTGCTTGAGTAGCTATAGAGGAATGCTAAAAGAAAAATAAATTTGGTGTTGGTTGGGGTTAACTATATTCATATTTGGAATTAGTATGGAATATGATTTAATGTGCCAATTCACAATCGAAAAATAAATTTGGTGTTGGTTGGGGTTAACTATATTCATTTTTGGAATTAGTATGGAATATGATTTAATGTGCCAATTCACAATCATTGTGTGGTAAGCAACTCAAAATAAATGTTTCAAATTTATTTCAAAATGTAATTTCATTGCCATATTAATGTGGGTTTTAGCCACTATTGGGTCATTCTCATTTTTAAAAATTGAAATCCATTAGTTTTTATTCTTACAAAAGGTTACAAGATTCATGAACAATTTTATTTTATTTTTCCAAAATTTTTGTACCCACCCCAATTTTAAGAATGTCTTGGCTTTTAAAATTAAGCTACTTTTCACCTTTCCCTTATAACTCCCTAGAGAGAGGTAGACTAACCTTTTAATCACAAGGACACAAATTTTCATATGCAACCTTGAAGTAAAACTATTTTTATTTAAAATTCATTTATGGCAATGGCTTTAAAATCAAAGCCATTGGCATGTGTAAATTTTTTTTTAAAAAAAAATTCTTGTTATAGTTTCACATGCGAAGTTGTGGTCTATTGATAAAAATTTTAAATGAAAAAGATAATGAATTCAAGTCTTAATGCTAAGCACCTATTAGAAATTAGGCATTTAATATATATCTTTTATTAGCTTGAAAACTAGACCCAAGGGTCCCTTTGAAACCTCCTTGAGTATTAAATTTAAGGTCATATAGTAGTATTTTGATGACTCTTAGGGGACTTGGTTCTCACTCAAGGGAACCTTTGGTTCTCATTGTGAAAACCAGTTTGAGAACTAACCCTCCATGTGACACCCACCCAACACTGATTTTAGCTTCAATTATGTGTGTAGGGTAACACCCAAGGAGTGGGGCATTCCTCAAATAAGGGCCCCTAAGGTGGAACCCTCCATATGATACTTGCCCAACACTAGTTTTAGCTTCAATTATGTGTAGGGTAACCTCGAAGGAGTGAGTGCCCAAGTATGTGCCTCAAGGTGGAGTTGAGAGGTGCTCATTTGGAGAATGCCTTGCTCTAAGGGCATTACCCACCCTAGTAAAGTGTTGTGACAAAAAAATATAATAATTATTTTTCCTATGATACCTTATTGGGTATCATGGGAAAAACATGAGAAAAAAATGCAATTTATGGATAATTGGAATTTAATTTCCATCAGACTTATTAGCCAAGCACACATATTTAGTGTAGGTTTGGAAATTAGGTAGCATGGTGCACACCAATACATGTCTTATTAGGTGACTAAAAAATGAAGGGGCGAGATTAATGTGCACCACACCACACTATTTTGGATGTTGTTGTTTGGCATTGTTTGGGTTTTGTGTTGATGGCCCAATGGATGTGAGCATGAATTTCATGGGGGAAGTTGGTGGCATAGGGCCACAAATGGCATGGTTATTGGTCAACATATCTAAAAGGCCAATTTGTCCTTTTGTCTTTCAAGAAGAAGTCACAAAAGCTTTTATTCCAAAGAGTGCGCCATAACAAAAGAGACTATACTAGTGTGTGAAGAAGAGGAGGAAGAAGAGGATGTCAATCAATCATGGGTGACACCAATGATGGGGGAGAAAGGTTGATTATGGAGAGAGATCTCAAACCCAAATGAAACAAGGGGTGTGTCACACTATGGCCTTGCCATTCACATTAAGAAGTATCTTAAGGCAAAAGAAGAAGAATTATGAAAATTCAAATATTTCACCATGCAAAAATATAATCTTCAAAAAAAAAATCCTCTAAAAGAAACCAAAATCCTTCAAGATATCATAACTCTATAATTAATCTCAAGTTTCAACACAAGCCAAAAATATCATCTTTCAAAAATCCTCATATAAAAATAGTCTACCTATTATTTATTACCTAGGGGCCAAAATCCCTTAAGGTACTCTACTCTATAATGAATCTCAACACAATTTCCTTGCCTTGGTAGGCAACAAAGAGTAAGTTAGGGCAAAAGTGTTTTCACACAAAGCAAGGCCAATGAGCAAAGGAGCCATTGAAATTGGGATAATGTTCTATTTTGGGGAAAAACCCCTCTCTCTCTCTCTCTCTCTCTCTCTCTATTAGCCTATCATGAACTTGGCCTTTGGGACCTTTACTCAAAGGGCTAGTAATAATGTTGTGCATTTATAGGAAGTTTCACTTCTATTTTTGAACCTAATGTGAAAAGGGGCATGAAGGATCCTAATTCAGGACTACCCATACCTTGTGCCTTAGGTTAATGGGTCAACTGAAAATCCTTAACTCCAGGGTAGCCACTGGTTAAGATACTTAGGGAAAAGGTTCTTTTTCCTGGACAAGTGTGAACAGGGTAATGTTACTTTCACCTTCTCAAGTGAGGCTTCTAGGTGGCTGGCTATCTTTCTTTGGCCATGGAAATGTTAAAGTTGCATTTTGGAGACCTCAATTTCCTCCTCTTTGGTTGGATGTTTAGAAGCAACCAAAAGAAATTCTGGGTGGGTAAAATTTTAGGGTTTTACGGTTTTTCTTTGTCTTTATGATTTTCATTCATTCTGTCTAGAGGTTTAATGGAGCATGTGAAACACCCACCTATGAAGTTTGTGGATGTCCTGCAGTCCTGTGTGATGTCCTGCAAAGGGACTGCATGTATGTGAATGTCCTGCACAGACACACACATATATTTATACATGTCCTGTCAGTAGTCCAACCCTGTGGGAGAACTATGCAGGTGTCGTGTAGGACTGCACATTAACACTGCATAGTTAGTAGCAGGGATTGTGCGTGTTTTGCAAGACATTAAACACCCCCCCCTAAAAACTTTGCAAGTGTCACTATGATGCCCTACACAACACCCGCATGATTCTTCTGCACCAGGGTTTGAATAATGACAATGCTCAAATAAATAACTCAAATAAATCAGAACACTACAACAACCCCGCAGAAGGGGACTAGGTGATTGGTAGGTAGGTGGGTAGGTAGGTAGCTGGACTCTCTGGATTCCAAACTACTAACCAATTGCAGGACATGAAGAACAACTTTCGCAGGACATTCAGGACAACAGTTTTTGCAGGACAATGTATGATGCTGGAGATTATGAACTGCCCAAACTGTGCAACATTTCTTTCCTGCATGACAAGAACTGTGATAATAGAGATCATGAACTGGGTAACCGTGCAGGACATGGCCCACTTACACCCCCCCCCAAGTTGAAGGGGGTGGTGGGTTAGGGTATTTAGGGTTTTTTTTTTGTTTTTTTGGGATTGGGTTAGGTTTTCAGACAGAGCCCCCACCAACTCTATTTTATTTCAGTTAGCAAAGATGTCCTGTCAAAGAACATGTGTTTCCAATTGTAGAATAAATGATTTTGGCACTTTGTCTTTTTGTGATTGGGTAATAATAAAATAATATAATAATAATAAAATTATTATTATTATAATAATGGGTTCATTATTAAAAATAATGGGTCCTCATGGGGCTTGTTCAAAACAATTATGGATGCGGGTTTTTGTATACAACATTTTCCCAAATATTCATCATATCCTCCTCCCTTCATGTCCCTTGAGGGACCAATCAATCTTTTGTTGGACCTATTCCTCCTCTCCCCCATTTCTTCTTGTTCAGAGTAGCTCTTGAACTCCTTTCCACATATCCATTCCAAATCCTCTCCCCCCTCCCCGCCCTTTTTCTTTTTTGGTGCAAAATTTTGTAGAGATTAAAAAAAAAATTAATTGAATATTCTATCACATATTCCTTGCTTTTTTTGGGGAAAATTTTGCCAAATGTACATTTCATCTTTGATTTTATATAGGGGGGACATTTTTTGTACTAGTTTTTAAATTGTTTTGGATAGATTGTAGAAAATATGTTGCAATTTAATTCTAAATCGCTCTTGGGATGTTCATTCACATCATATGACATGACATTAGAAATTTTAGAAAAAAAGAACAAAAAAAAACCACTGACCTATTCATTCTAATTAAGTGATTTTTCTGGAAGCCATTTCATATGCAAAATATTCAAATTTATTAAAGTTATTTGTAAAAGTCAACCCCAATATGTTGGCCCTAGTTTGAATCCTCAAATTGCTTAATTTCATCCCCAATTAGTGCGAAAAAAGAAAGTGGCAAAATTTGGTACCATTCAATTAAACATAGTATCACCTCACAAAATTTTGAAAAGTTAGAATTTTTACAAGATTTGATCTAATCAATAGTAGGCTATAAGTAGTAGTGAAGGCCTCAAATAAGAGCAAATCTAAAACTCGGATTAAAACTCCTCTTAAGACCAGCCTATGTGAGAAAAAAGCAATTAACCTAGTCTCCTTGTTTTTCTCAAGTGCTTCTTTCATCCACACTTTTGATTTGTTCCCAAGTAAGTTCGGCAAACCTAGAGCTCATCAGGTTGTCAGGTACTTCACAACCAATGTAAAAAGGCACCCAAATGCAACACCCAAAAATCTCCAAACCCACCAGTGAAATCAAATATTTTAATGCATGCAAGATCAAATCCGATAGTTCATGTCCCTTGTGGAGTCAATAGGTACCCAATAAATAATTCTATATTAGCCAGACTTGACTTTTTAGTGGAGAAATCTAATGCAATAAGAGCATCTCCAGCGGTGCTAGGTATGTAACCCTGCCAAAATATTTTTCACATCCGAGTTTAGTTTTGTACTCTTTTGCAACCCCACCCATAAAACTGAAACTGGGACAGAAAACAGGTAGGGGGATTACTAATAGCAAACCAGCTGCACGAATCATTATGACGGGCCAATCAGAAACACTGAGCAGCAGTTAGACCATGTTCACTACACTCTTTTCTGCTGTGCACCACAGTGCTGCTGCACCTTTTTACCAGCTACAGCAAACCTGTGCAACTATGCTGAGCCAAAACCATTTTCTTGAGCCAAATCAGCATAAGTCGGATTTTCTTAATCCAATTTTATTGTGCATGATGATCACATACTGAGCACCGCTGAAGACGCTCTAACAATGAAAAAATTGTTGCCAAATAATCTGTTTCTCTTGTTGTGCTTGGGGCTTATGACAATGCCTGGAAGTCTCTCACATTCAATTGTCAAGTTTGTTATTATCCTTTGAACAAAGGAACCCCAACACTTGCATGTTCCTTGAGGTCTGAACATGACCATCAAACTCATGGCCTCCCCCCGTCCCACATATATTCAAAGTTCTAAACCCAGCAAAACAAAAGCTTTGGGGCTGCTTTCATTGAGTAGGATGCACCTTTACAGTCTAAGAAAGCAGGTTTCAAGCTTTCTGGCCATGTGATTCAAAGCTGCCATCAAATGACTTTTATAGACACCAATCAATTCATTCATTCATTCATTCATCAACTGATTTGGTCATTGTCAGGTATTAGTTGCAGAGCATTAGTTTTCTTTGAGGTTTCATTTGTTGTTGGAACTTAGTTTAATGTAAATCAGCTTTTTTTTATTGGCCAAACTTCATTAAAGAAAGTTTGAGAAAAAAAGAAAAAGGTGATTACCGAGGTTTTCAATTGCTAGAAGTGAGGGGAAAAATAAAAATAAAAATCACCAGAATTATATATTTGGTTTTTTGTCTGTAGCCAAAAATATAGAAGGATGCTTCAAGATGTGTACTTTATTTTTGTTACAGAAAGATTTGGCTAAATCTTCCAAGGGCTGATTGCCCACTTTTCCTACATCTTCCTATGGATGGTTGTCACTTTGGCTACCAAACAAAAATTCCTAAAAGAAATCACTGGTGTAAACATGGTTCTTACACTTTCTTTTGTGTTCATGGTTTATTCCAAGGTGTGCTCTGGAATGTCATCTTTGTGTGCATGTTTTCTAATGTGCGACTTTGTTAAATTTGATATTGGTGGGCGCTGATCTAGTACCACATGACATCATTTGTGATGAGATGGTAATTCATGACTGAGCTGATTTTGCATAAGCACCAAATTAAGTCACCACCGTGTTGTGTCGTGGAAGTTTTTTGTACTTGAGCCTTGGCAACATATTATTATCTTCATTATAATTTGGTTTTGGGGTTTGTTGAACTCTTTGAAAGACAGTACCTAATTCTCTCACTCTGGAATTCAGCGTATTCTCAGTCAATATGTAATGCATAATTAGTGTCCAGTTTCTTTGCTAAGTAGTTGTGTGCACACTTTTTGTCAGGTCTGCAGAACCGAACTTGTAAGCACATGTGCAAACAAGGTAGGAAATTTCCAAGTGTTCAGTGGGTATTTGATTTTTGTATGTAACTGCAAGTTCCAGACTTTTAAATAATTTGGAATCAGAGCTCCACAAGCTCCAGGATTTTGAAAACATATCAGAATCAAAGAGACACCAGCTGTGGGTATTTCAGAAACCTCAAAGAACCGTTTCATGAAGAGAACTGGCAAAAAAAAGCACTGGCAGTTTTCCGGTATGTCATTTGATCTTTTTCAAATGCTCTAAGAATCATGGTTACATATCAGAACTGGGTATTTGATTTTTTTGAGAACCACAGTTATGAGCCTTGAGAACCACCCTGATATCATCTGGTGGGCGATTTTGGTGCAGTTTCCAACACCCACCCAACATTGCAAATTTCCTTCCCGGTGTATGAGAGTTGGACTTAGGACTAAGTAGTTCCCCCAGACTTGACTTTTTGAACAAGTGCAGGAGTGTGAGAAATGGGTCCCCCAAGAAAATGGTGTCTATTGTCAAGCTCCCTGCCAGATTCGTTACTGAACAGAACTTACAGCGAAACTTTCCTGAGGTAACCAAAGACTTAAAGCACTTCACGTTGTACTTTGTTAATTGGATTCTCACGCTTTTGAAAAGTTTTTTGAGGTTTCTGAAAACCAAGTCCTATAGTCAGTCAACCTAGCAAGCATTTCTTCAGTTGCAATTGTTGACTCACTAGGACTTGGTTTTCAAGACGCAGCAGCATCATGGATTGCAATCCTAGCATATTAACCAACTTGGGCTGTACAGTGCTGTGCACTACCAGTGTGGATCGATTGATGAGAGAAATGAATTGACTTTGTGAAATTTATATTCCATTCAAATGAAAATCATTGTATACAACTTGAACTGAATTGAATTTGAAATTTCAATTCAATTCAATTCAGGTTTAATCAAATTGAATTCAAATACAGTGAATGAAACTTGAATTGAATTAAGATTCAATTGAATTGCGATTAATTGAAGAGAAATGAGATGCAAATTGGTGAAGGTATTGAAAATCAGCTAATGACTATAGGTCTAGGAAAAAAATAAATTCAGAGACACAAATTTGAAAACACCACCTTTCCATACTTCTTTCCTTAAGAATGGGCTAAACAAATTCCAGTTTGCAACTGTGCATGTGATGACTTATGGAACCTAAGTTGTCCTACCTAAACCAGGTGCAACGAATCATTGTCACTGGAATTAGACTCACAAGAGGATAAATCCTCTTTCATGGCTCAATATACAAGGTGGTCATGGTTCCCTCATCATTTGGAACTCTAGAAGGCCATCCAAGCAAAGATGCACAATTTCATGAACTCAGGAATACTAATCCATGTGCTCCAAATAGAGAGTGGCAATTTACTGAATTGAAGCTGCCAGTATGAATTGAGAGAAAACCAGAAGAAGAATGGCTCTTAAATGTCTTAACAGAGGACAAATGAGAGTCCGTAGGTGACAAGTGTATCAGCAACCTGTAAATATTGAGACCAGCATCTAGTTTCATGGGCCTCCACCACTTCTTCATGCAGTCCGGCTCCTTTACAGAATGCACCAGACCTAAAACACACTAGCAATGTTTACATTCTTACAAAATTTGATAACTTACAACTTAAAAAGGAATAACTCTCATGACTACTAAGAAATCTCCTTACTCACAATTCACAACTCAAGCTAAGCCAGAACCTGGTGAAACAACTTTTCCTTTGAAGAAAAGCTGCAAATAAGGACTAAAGAATAACTTAAAAAAGAAATCTGCTGTTTCAGTACAGGACCATGAGCTGTGATACGCATGCTTACATGAAGATGAATGAATGGAAAATTGTGTGCATTGCAGTAGTCATCCTTCACCACTCAAGCATCCTGGAAGAGGCGTCGTATTTGACTAGTGCTGGCACGAAAAAGTGTGACAGGGCATCTCTTGTACTGCACAGTTTTATCAAAATGCAAACAAACCATATATAAGGAAGCTCTGGCCTTTGCAAGGGTGACAACACATATGAAAGAGAATAACAACACATCTGAGCACTCCACACCAACAGACAAGTCCAGCCAGACTGAAGGTGCAAAACCTGTATTCCTTTCAGGTTACTTTAGAGAGAAAAAATGAAGGGTCAGAGACAAATGGGCAGCAAATGCCTTACCTGAGTAACATAGTTGAAGATACAGGGGTAGCAGAATACAAAGCCAGAAACAGCAATTAAAGCAGGATTTGTGCGCTGGCGCATGCAAATTGGACAAAGCCTTCGGTCTGCCGGCAACTGTATGCCACCTTCAGCCACCTGCAGAGTAGACAAGCATTCAAAGTGAGTACTAAAAGTGGTTATACCTTTTGCTTGTGAAGAGTTGCAAAAGATTAACACCTATTCCTTTCAAAGGGTGGGTTTGTTTTTGCACTTTTCTAAAGGGTAAAAGGGCGTAAGGAGGGCAAGAAAGGCATCAGATTCCATCCCTGCATCTCCAGTTTCTCAAATGAATGAAAGAAATTTTTACCAATGAACAAGACTTCTTTCTCAATTATAGGCTATTTCTCAGAACAAAAGCCAATGGCAAGCATAGTTCAGTTATATCTCAAAGGAAAGGAGAAAGATATGTCAATGCACACCTTGGGTTGTGGAGGGGGAGGAGGAGGAGGGTAGATGGATGGTGCTGTCACCCTTTGTTCTGCTGATTGGTACCACCATTCTACCATCTGTAACCAAACCCATCACAGCCAATTGAACAAACCCACAAAGAACAAAAGATGTTTCTGTTACAACTTCAGATGTCAATGGGAGACATACTCTGATCAGGCAGTCACCCCAATGTCACATCTGTCCCTGCACTACACATCAAACTGTACCCATTGCCCAGTACCAGTGCAAGAACTTACCTTGAAAAGAAAGACAGAAGCAATGAGGCCTGTTTGCGCATAGTCCAGTACTGTGTATGCAGTCCGGAGCATGACCCTCTGCAAAGCCTGCAACATTTCATCTATCAATTCTTAGATATCTTCTGGTGAGATACCATGGTGTTTGAGTTGCAACCTGGCTAACAGACAGTAAGTGGCCTGTTAAAAGTGGGAAAATCACAGGGGCAAGAGTGTACCTGAGCAAAAGGTGGACCCCTAAGCCTGCGGAACTCACGATTTCTTCTTTCTTCAATAACCTTTGTTGAATCCATCTATGCCACAAAATCACATAAGGCCTCTAGTCAGAAGAAACTGTGCTTTACAAACATGCCAAACAATCACGTAACAAAACAAAATCAGTGCCACATCCACTGGATCTTAGTAAATATGTAGTTGATTCTAAGTCTCATGTTCATACACATACATAACCTGAATCCATCTTCAGTACCATTCATCTCATGCAACTGGTGAACACAAGTAACTCAAAAATGTATTTATATTTCTGTGGCTAGCAACCAACAAGAGAGTTCAACTCCAACAAAGCAGCAACATGTCACCACAAAGTTTACAAAGTTGAACAGCAAGGTTCCATTACCAGCTCCTGGCCTGATGCACGGCGGACATGTATACCAGATATATGGAGTGCAGGAGTGTAAAAACCTGTGGCATCCAGCAGGTACAGCAATTGATATACAAATGTAACCCCTGCATATTCCACCCAATAAAATTCAAGAGCCTTTCAGGGCTGTCCAACTATAATCCATACTCATCTGTGACACATCTGCAATCCCACCTGTATGTACATACTTCAATTTCAACAGAGAAGTCTTCTGGACAGCTCATGCTATACTTAAGTTCAGGTGCCACTTTAGCATCCTACTGCCACGTGCAATATTTGCAACAGAAAGACAGCGAGGAATTAATTACTGAAGTCAGAAACATTGACAGAGACAAATTGAAACATTGACTGTTCATACCTTCATTAGTTGCATGGATCCATGGATACCAGCGCACCAGTGCCTGCAGAAACCTCTCCTTCCAGTGTTGCCACATGGGTATCTCAATTCCCGAGACTGCAGTCTCATTGCCTGATGGAGTTCTTGTCTCCAAATTGTCTGTTTCAAGGAATTGAACATCCTCTGCATCGCCCCTTCCCCACAGGGCAGCCTGAAGCACACCTCCTCTTTGTGTGTTGTATGCTGATTGAAGTTTAAGTTTTAGGTATGGGAAGCCAACCTGCCAGGGAGAATATAGTTAAGCTTCTTAGGCATTTATGTTGTTGTGGAGCGACAACTGCAAAAAACCTGAAATTTTAGTGCAGGAAAGAAGGAGAAACATCATTTGATGGAGGATACATCAGTGAGGAAAAACAACTAACACAATGCCAAGTCAAACAGAATATGAGCATGGATAGCCATGGTTATAGTGTGCAGGGTGTTGGATTTACCAGGAACAAGAGTGACAGGCCCCTTTGCCGTCGACTCAGAGGCCTGGTTTGTGAGACTGCTGAATCTTGAGCCTGATGTGTCATGGCAACACCAGTTGATGAAATTTCTGCAGGCATCCTCTTGAGTCCATAGAGAGCTTCTGCAAATGATGCATCTGGAATTGGCCACAGATTTTAGGGTTTATCACATTATGCCAATATGGTAAGAACCAACAAAATTAAGGGTTTATCACAAGCACCAATTTGGCAAGAACCAACAATGGCTCCGGCAAATGATGCAGCTGGAATCGGCCACAAATTTTTAGGGTTTATCACAATCACCAATTTGGCAAGAAGCAACAATGGCTTCAACAAATGACAAATCTGCAACCAGCCACGAATTTAGGGTTTATCAAATTATGCCAGTCCCCAAGAACCTACAAAATTCAGGGTTTATCACATGTGCCAATTTGGCAAGAAAAAATAATGGTGTCTGCAAATGATGCATCTGGAACCAGCCACAAATTTGGGGTTTATGACACGACGCCAATTCAAGAGGAACCAACAGAATCCAGGGTTCATCACAGTATGCCAATTCAGCAAGAACCAAGCATTCATGCAGGCAATGAAACAAGTAGGAAGCCAACATACCTGCAGTTCGCAAGCTGTGCAATTCAAGGAGTAGCATGAGGAGGGAATAAGCCTCGTCACTGTGATCCAACACCCGGTGTAAAATTGGCCTCCTTTGTGCCATCACCTGATACCATATCCAGAAGAAGTTCCCACGCACTAGAGAGGCTCAAGGGTTGCCAAATTCAATCAAGGAAAAACTCCCACTATCATTTTCTCAGTCTTCCTGCTTCTCATATGCTCTCATGCTCTCGAAATAATTACCCTTAACCATTACGAATTCAAAGCCCTAATGCCAAAACATAATTTTTTTAGAAAAGCCTTCTTTTGACGACACCAGTCAAGGAAGGGAGAAAAAGAAAACCTTTTGTAACAAAATGAAGAAAATATATTCACTTACAAGAAGCTTACCCCGAGCGAGTAGAGAAGAGCTGAACGCAAGCTACTTGGAAGATTCTGCGCCGCTGACATCTCGAAGAAAGTTGGGCGACTGCCCTCTCCTCCTACTTGCATCAACATCACGCCTGCTGTGTTTCCCCTCCTCAATTTGAGTAAAAATTTTCCTTTTGTGATTCCAGGATTGCTCACAAATCTGTATCTTTCTCTCTATCCCTCGCTCCCTCCCTCCCTCCCTCTCCACTGTCCTTGCAAACCGTCACACGCCGAGAGAGAGTGAGAGTGAGCAATGAAACACAAACCCATGCTCTCCAAGCAAGTTCCCTGCAACCCTAATTCAATCCTAATACCTGAAACCCTAACCCTAATTTATCCTAAAAGACTAATTCGAACCCTGATTCTTGGTTGCCACAGATTATTAAATTTTATTAAATTTTAACTAATTAGAAATCCCAATTTAAAGAGTAGAAAGTAGTACTGCTTCTTTTTTTTTAAAAGTGGCGAAGTTTCGCCAGAAAGGGAATTTAATAATTAAAATTTTGAAAAAGAAATGATTTTGAAGGTTTTTAGTCACCAGAAGTGAGGGAAAATAAAATAAAAAATCACCAGATTCGTATATTTGGTTTTTCATTGTGTAGCCAAACATATAGAAGGATGATTAAGGATTTGTACTTTATTTCTGGTTTATAGCCATATTTGGCTAAATCATCCTAGGGATGGTCAGCAATCTTTTCAACATTTATGAGATCCACTGAACTGGGATGCTTCAGGTTGTGTTCTTGGTGTCTTTGGAAAGCTCTGGACAAGGAGTGCATGGGCTTTGGTTCCATAACATTTGGACTTGTGGTGCAAAAGTTCTTGAATATTGAATGATGTCTTCACTGGAAATTAAATTAAATTAAATTGTAGCCGAAAATTTCAGAGGAATTGGAATGTGCCTTTCGTGTTGTTGGAAAGATCTTGATGAGCAGGATTTAATGGAATTTATTTGGTAAGATTTGGATTCAGAATGTGGGAGATATTGATTTTTAAGTGATTTCTGCTGCTGAAAATTCAAATAAATCCCAAAAAACAAGGTTTTGGAACGAAAAATCAGTTGAGAACATGGTAACACTTTGAAGGCTTACCATTATTCAATTCAAGCATGATTTCCTTTCATACTTGGCTGTTCAAAAAAATCGATACATACATTGCAATACATTGTGATGGGTTCACACTTGGGCCAACAACATTGCAATCAATACACATACATTTCATCATAGTTGATGCAGCTGCAATAGCCAAAGAATTTGGAAATTTACATCAAATTCAGTACATCATGCACCTCTCCAGTTTTTTTCCAGTTTGCAAATGTCCCAGGAATAAGCACAACTCAAAGCATGAGCATTGCTTAGTCTAGCCTCATCCTCTATCTTCATCAGCTCCAATTTCTTCTGCACAAGCAATGATTCAAGCATCTTTAAACAATCACATGTGATATCACTACCTTGCAGCTGCAGCACAGGTCACATTGTCCTACCATGGCAAAATGTCATGACAAAATGGTCTCTGATAACACAGGATATATCATGCTCACATATTTACATCCAAATTGTTCCAAGAAGTTAAGATTAGGGTTGCAGATATTGCTTGGATTAGGGTTGCAGAGTGACAGAGCCATTATTATACTTGCCATGATTGTAATCCATTGTGGAGTTCTGCAATCACATGAGAATCTTGTTGGAATTCGCCAAGTTCTCTCCATGAAGCATAGCACTTGAGCATTGTTACTTGGTAGCAAAAGAATGTACATCATCAGAGCATTGAATGATATCATCAGCATTGTTTCATTCAGAAGGAGACAATGTTGATAATCACCATCTTTCCTACCAAAGTGCTTCATTCGAAAGGAGCCTTACCCTACACAAAGAACACCCCAAAAATCATAGGAAATACATCATATCTAGGCCACTACGATAAAGCATGTGAGGAAAGCCAATTGGGTGGCACCAACATGCCCCCCAAGTGATGTTTCTTTCTTTTTGAAGGCATGGGGGCTTGATTTCCCGTCAAGTTCCCAACCAATTCCAATCAAATTCCTCTTGGTCCCATCAATAACCCATCAAAATCTTTTTGTTCCCATCAACTTCTCATCAAATTCGTTTTGTTCCCAACCCAGCTCTATATAAACCTACACAAAGTTCTAAACTTTGGCATTAAAAGTTTTACTTCGCAGCTTGCATCATTACATATCTTTTTCTTTTGATCACACAACATGGCATATCCCACTATTGCACATGTTGGAATATGGTTCATTTTCAGTATTTTTGAGTTACCCACCATCAATGTTTTGTAAAACAAAATTTTTCCAATGCTTATAATAATATGTTCAAGGATGAATAAGGGGTTGTCTACACGTCAATGGTGGAAGGAACCCCAATAGAGAATATACTATGATATGATTTGATTGAGAGTGATGTATGGTTTACAAATTTTTAGATGCTAGATAAGAAATATATCTAGTACTATGGTATGAGTTTCTTTGCATTTGAGTAGTTGGTTTTTTAGATTACACCTTTTCTAGTTAGATCCCCATTTTTTGTTAGAGAACCTCTTCCCATTCCAAAGATTCTTAACATTGTCATGTATAGGTTAGCATATGGGGTTAGGCCATAATTAATGGCTAGTCTTTTTTTGTGTCGGAGCATCTATAGTCAGGAAATATACTAATATTGTTTGTGACATCTTATCTAGTAAGGATAAATTGTATGTTGTATATATTCATACATCTAGAGGTGAACGATTTAGGTGTGTGATAGAAAGTTTAAGGAATATTACAAGCATTTAGTAGATTTGTGGGGTTGTTGATGGGACTCATGTGTTTGTTTCTTATAGGCTTGACAAGAGGATCACTATTGCTACTAGTGATTACTACAACCATAGATGTGTCATGAACATTACAATGAAGGGGTATGCGATGAAAACAAACATTTTTGGGATGTTTGTATTGCTTAGGCACATGGAGTTCATGATGGAAGACATTAGAGATTTGTTAATTTATACAGGCAATTGAGGACTAAAACCTATATTGGAGGTTCATGGTGTGGAGATCTTGCCTTTTATCTTCGAGAATTTTATTTTTCTTATTAGCCTTATTTGATATAAAAAAATAGACCTAGGAATGTACAAGTGGATAAAAATAAATTTGATTCTCCTATGAATGCAAAAAAAGTTTTGATAAAAAATATTTTTGGATCCTATTAAAACCATTGAAGGATTTTTAAAGATATGCCTTGTAGAATAGATAAAGCCTTTAGGTATATCATGGCATGTTGTGTGTTGCACAACTATTACCAGTTACAAGGTATTTTAAAGCCTATTGTTAGAGATATGAAACAAATTGGTGATCCATTTTTAGGCTAGGTCCAATATGTGAATTACCCAAACGAATGTGATTTGGCCAAAGTAGTTGGAGAGCGTATTCATTATACATTATTTGTATCATGGTTGGAGTGGCATTTTACACGAGTTTGCATCCATGTAATGTGTAATTATGTTTTGTAATACAAATTGGAATTGGAATTTGAATGTGCAATGGAATGCTTTTGAAACAAATTTTCAAATTGAAATGTCATATGGAAATTGCAAATTAAAATGTCATGATGTCCAACTGCCATGATTGAATTTTTGACACACAATACTATTTTATTTTGAAAATTTTGACAAAAAATAAAATTATATATATTGTGCTGAAGCTACCCAAGTACTATGATAATTCAAACCCTATTTTTTGAGGCACAAAGAAAGATAATTCCCTTATTATTATCATTTTTTCTTATTTATTCTCTTTCGCATTGTCAAATGATTCTTTCTCTAGATATCATTCAATTGATCAAAGTGTGTGGGAAGTTTTTGACACTTGTCCCTTATTGTTATTTGAAAACTCACCCCACTATGTATAGGGCCTTACCCTACAAAAAAAACACCCCAAAATCCTCACTTTTGCACAAACTAATCCACACAAGTGTGACAACCAAGTTTTAAAAGATTTTTATATAGATCTATCTCACTAATCTTGGTTTGAATTTTAGGGTTTAGGGTGGTTGACAATAAGGATGATGAAAAAGGTCACATGACATATTAATGGGTGTTCAACCTATGTTTATTTCAACAAACATTAATGCTATTGAGAAAAGTGAAAATTAACACTAATTGCTATGTGTTCATGTGGTTGGCCTACAATGCTTGTTGATGAGACTATTTAATGTTCCCCTAAAATATAACCTTGTGGAATTTGTTGGGCCCTGCCCCCACAAGGATAGGGACTATTGCATTGGATCTAAGTTTTGCAACTTTTACCTTATGAAAACTGGTTTCACATTAAATGAATCGGTTTATTAGATGAAAATGTTTAGACTGTTTAGATAGAAATAAGTTTTTTGTGTAGAGAGAATGTGGACATAGTAGGTGGATCCAACAGGAAAATTCAATGAATACTGCATGTTCACCATATGGAAATTATATGTGGGAAACAAGCATGGAAATTAAAGCTTGATGATGTGAACTGTGCAGCATCCTTTTGCACAAAAGTCTACTGATTTCAGATCAAGAGAAATGTTTTGTAATGCAACATGATGTTTTGTTACAAGTGTTAATGATTTCATGAAGTATTTTTTGTGGTAGATCTTGAGTTAGTTTCGTTTACATTTTTTTGTGATGTGTAGTAACTCTAAAGATGAGAAAAAGGCCATCTTCAAATGTTAATGATGAACAAGTGGTTAGAATTATGCAAGAGAAACTAAAAGTGGAGAACCAACCCACTTCTGGAAACAACAACCTTCCACAACATCTTTTTAAAGTTGTCCCAAGGCATGCATGCATTTGACTTACTTTTGACTTATAATATGTCTTCTAAATCTACAACATGTGTTAGTAGATTTTCCAAAAATAGAAACCTAATTAACATGTCAATAATAAAGTCTAGTAATTTTGAACCTTCTTTTTGCCCATGATAAGTGCTCCTAGATATGGGCAATTTCTGAGGTGCTTGGGAAAAAGTTGGGAGCCACATTACTTTTATTGCTAGTTGTGGCTTGTACCAATCTGAGTAGATAAAAATTTCTGATTGTAAGTTACTAATTGCTTCAACACTACCATTCAAACAAATTTTCAAATTGCTACATCTAGGTAGGTTCCTTGCATGATGCTTCCTCACTTTTGAGTTTGAACTATTGGTAGTGGAGTGGGACACATTGTATATCAAGTTTGCCTTTTTGTTTTCTTTCTTAATTTTGGTTGTTGACAAGTGAAAAAAATTGACTAATAACTTTTACTTTTTATTTATAGGATAAGGAAGTTAAGTTGGAAGAGAAAGCCACTCGACATGAGAGCATAAGGATGCAAAAGGAAAGAATAGTGGAACTTGAGGGTTTATTTGTTACACATGTATCACAGGCTAAAGATGTTGAAAATAGGATGCTAAAACTAAAACTGGACTTAAAAAGTTCCCAAGCAATAGAAAATGAACTAGTAGAAAAAGTGAGCATTGCAAAGGAAAAAACCACCCACCATGAAAGTAGTTTGAAGTAGGTAATTGACAAGTCCTTAGAGCTGGAAGATCTTCTTAGTATTCACCAAAACCAAGTTACCAATGATGTTAAAAAGATTGTTATGTAAAAGCTTTTGTGATGACAACTAAAAAGTTCCCTACCAAAGTGAATGTAGAAGCTTTGGAATTAAAGGAAAAGTTTCAGCTGATGGATTTGCAAATTAAAAAAGCTAAAAAAAAGTAATCGCAGTTGTTCAAAAGGTGGGTATGTTAAAATCTTTTTAGGAGGGGCCTATCTAGATGCTTAAATCATGAACATCTCATAGAAAAAGTACACAATTCATGCAAATGTTAGCACTCAACATAGAACGGGTTGAATCAACTATTTTGGACATATAATGATGCAAAACTGGATGTGATGGAGCTATTAGGCATATTTCTTTCTTGTGGTTGTTATTTTTGGCCAATGTATGTTTCACCAATGTGAATGAAGGTCATAATTTTTCACAGTTATTTGTTTTTACAAGTGATATCCATCTTTGTTTTGAACACTACCAATCTAATCAACTTTTGTTTCAACATGAAAAGGTGTGGAAGCAAAGGAAGTTGTGGCTAATTTGCAAGTCTATGAATATAAATTAAAGGAAACAGAAGTTATAGCCTTGAAGTTATAGGAAAGGCTAATTGTTATGTAGGAAAAAAAAAATGTTGTTGAGTCTCAATACACAGCTCTGTGAAAGAGCTTGGAAAAGTCAAAAGAAAAGGTTAGCAATTTAAAAACTTGGTCAATAGACAAGCACCCATGAAAATCAGCAACTTTAATCCTAGGTATGCTCTATCTTTCCTTATGTTTATCCAATAGTCACTATCATTTTCTTTGACAATAACAATGATTGTCTCTCTCTTGGTCAGTTAGCTATCTTGTCATATTCTTTGTTTATGTTAGGTACATGTGTTAGCTAGAATGTCCTTCCATGTGAATATATCCACTTTAACTTAACTTATTAACATGATGCTAATAATGCCATGTACAAAGAATAAGGAAGGAGGGAGAAATTGTGGTCAAAGCACACAAGAAAAAAAAACATTATTTACTATCAAATTGTTAAGTGATTGACCCCAATTGTGGATCAAGCCCAAGTTGCTGGACTCCAAGATGTTATAGTAGCACTTAAAAACAAAGTGAAAGCTACTAAAACAGAAAAATCCAACATGTTTTGGTCATTGAATTAGAGCTTGGATTCAACAATTTATTTTGAAGAACTTGCAACTTGATTTGAACTTTCTCTAGCACTTGCATAATGGGCATGCTTCTTGGCCAAAATTGATTGGGCGTCTATTGGGATTTTTTTATGTGACTTAAATTAAATACAAATCAAACATTTTTATTGATAGAGAAAATTCAAGGGATTTATATTTAAATATTAATATTTTAAAATATTGAAAGTTAGAACTTATCTTGAAGTTAGAACTTTGTTTGAATCTATAACTTTTTGTGGGAACTTTGATTGAATTTATAATTTGTTGATTGGAAAACTTGTTTTGAAAAATTTACAATTTGATTTGAAAATCAAACCTTGCCATTGACAATGAAAATTCGAAGTATTAATATTTTAAAATAGAAAAATATCATAAAAATTCAGAACAGTTGGCAAATAAATAATTTATAAATTAAATTTCTACAAATAATATTTGAAGTGTTTAGGTAACATTAAAAAATAAGAATTCAAATAAAATTGGAAAAAATATTTTCCATATTAAAATAAATAAATACATGATTTATGTACAAGAACTGAAGACAAACTAAAATAAAATTTTAAAATTGATTTAATAGACATAAAATAAAAGTAAAAATTCTTTAAAACCCAAGTAAAGAATTTAATATTTTCAAGTAAATTCTTGAGTTCGAAATTCATAGATTTCAAATCAATAACAAACACTTTTAATATTATTGCATTTAATTAGTGGTTAGAATATGTACAATGTTATGAATTACAAGAAGTGATGTGACTAGATGATATGAATTTTTTTATCATATTAAATAGGTTTTGAATTGCACCACAAACAAGTAAAAACACACAATGTATGAACAATAATTGTTTGAAAACCCCACCGATGGATAACATTTTACTATTTTTACAGTAATGTTAAAACAACTATGCATAGCAAAAGTGTATTTCCAAACATATAGGTCAAACTTTCACATCCTTAACATGTGATTTTCATGTTAAAACATGTCCATCTCATTTTAAATTATCAAATTTATCATCTTAAGTAGGTGGTTTACATTACAAAATTTTATTTTAAAAAAATTGTTGGTGGAATTATGTTAGGGAATTATGAAACATCATATGGTCTTGTGAATGGTGCCAATAGAATTTTTGAAAATTTTACAAAATCTTTAGTCTAAATACGTTTTCATAATCCTTGAATTAGACATAATACACAAATTAAAAATTTACAAATCTATGAAGAATTCCCAAGGCTTGACAAACAATGGACACCAATTGAACGTAAAATTGTCAAAATACAAATAGGGAATAATCCTTTTCACACTATCACAAAAATCCAATTCCCAATTTAATTAAATATGGCACGCACTATACATCGTTCACAAAGGTTGACTTTTGATCATTTAACATTTGATCTAACTAGTGTGACAAAACATGGTTTAACATATAATGCATTATCAAAGGTTCATTCAAAAAAAAATTGTATTTACTTTCTCCATTATTGAATAATTTTTTTCAAATGGATCATCTTATTCGAAAAAAAATGTTTCAATTGAAAACAAATGCACAATACAAACTTGCTATTATTTCTTTAAAGTCCTATTCTTCAAAAAAAATTATTGTAGAATCTTTGAATACTCGTTTTTTATCATTACATTTTGAGGATATTCTTGAGGATCCAAATTTGTTGGCATCACAGATTCTTTGTTTAAATGAAACAAAAACAAAAAATGTTCATTTGAACTCGAAAATTTACAATGTTTTATCACAAAAGTTCCATGTATTATCATGTTATGATGAACATGGCACTATGGTGTTTTATGATAACAATGTGTCATTGACAGAAATGACAACAATCACAAATTCCAGTGTTGAATTTATTAGTGCACTTTTTTATGAAAACACATGAGAAGCATCATATATAATTCCAATATATAAACCACCCAAAATGCAAGTGTCACATTTTAATTTTATCCTAAAAAATATTGTACAAAAAATGCCTTCACATTGTCTGATTGTAATAATTGGAGATTTCAATATATATTTTTTAACAAAAACAAATCAATCATTAACATTACAAGCATTTATGAATAAATATAATTTCAAATTCACTTTTATAGAAGACACCATTATCAATGATACACAAATAGATCACATATGAACAAATGCACTAATACAACAATGTCATTTTGGAACAACACAAGCATATTGGATGGATCATAAACCCATTTAGTTTGTTTTCAAATTAATCGATTATGTTCCCCAATTTGTGTTACCACACAATACCACAAAATGACTAACATTATATTTATGAAAAATATATTTCATGAAGGCAACACTTTCATATAACAATTAAATAAAAGCTTGAGGCTTTTGTAAAATCATTGTCATAACAAAAAATTAATTATCCTATTTAAATCTAGAATATTTTGGTCCATTTAATTTGAAACATTTTTTGCATGATTGCAAATGCATATTGTCACACACAACAATGACAATGAAATATGTGCAACCATTTTTCCATTAATTGTAATTTTTTCACAATGTATTTGTATACATACATAATGCATAGGTACAACAATTTATTTATTGGCATGGCCAACATGTTTGTGATGCCTTGGAATGTTATGTATGTTATGTACAAACAAATGTTTTTAGCATACATGTAGGACCTATGTGGGAAGCAAATACAAATGTGCAATACGTTTTAGATCCATATTTTGCTGCAGTTTATTGCACTTTTTATTTAACAAAAGTAAACAAATCAATTACACAAAAAATGCAATCCATGTTAAGCAAATGTAAACATGAACAATATGAAACATCCAAACAAATCAAAAAGTTAGGAAATACGTTATTAAATGCACAACAAATGTCTATTCAACAAGCAATGCACATTTCATTATCAAATGAAAATAATAAATTTTAATTCAATTTTGAAAACCATATTAAAAGAGATGCTTAAAGATTATCTAACTATTTTAATTGGAGATTTCAATATAGACATGTTAAAAAAAACGCCTCAATCAACAACATTTCAAAACCTTATGTACAAATACAAATTGAAACTCACTTTGATTGAAAACACAGCCATTGATAATACACAAATAGACCATATTTGGACTAATGCACCAACACAACAATGTCATTCGGGAGTAACAAAACCATATTGGATAGACCATAAACCTATAAATTTCACATTTAGATTACTTATAATTGAATATTAAAATTATAAACCAAAGAAATTGTTAGTACAATATAATAGAACAATTCAAATAAACAAACACAAATAACAACAACAAATTCACTTTAAAATTACATACCTAGTTAAACTACATATAAATCTATTTATATAATTATACTATTAAATAGGCAGGGCCTTCATGTCATGACACCTTCTTGGTTTTTGAATCTGCACTGATTTCTTGGTGTGTGCCCTTACACTTTGTCTTGCATTTTGCTTAATTTCCCAACTTTCACATGCCTTTTCACAACTTTTGGCATAAACAATAATATAAGTAGGTGATGTGATTTAAAGAGAGTAAGTATCAAAGCTAAATGAAGGATGATATCTTCTCATTGGGTCCTTTTCAAGTTAGTGTTATCGTAAAATGCAACAATTTCAAAAACATAAGCAAAAGTTTCACACCCACTATTAAAAAAACTCAACATTTTTTGTTTGTTGAGATTTCAACTTTGGTTATTTCATCATCAAAAGAATAGCCAAAAGAAAGACATTCTGATAAAACCAGGGTTTTGGTGGGTGTAATTTTTATATTCCACTTAAATTGATGAACCCTACAACTTTCAATATCTAACGATTTAAAAAAAAATACCAGACCTGTATTGATAATGCCATAGTATCATTTGTTTCTGAAATACTTTGCTATCGATACCAATACCACACCACTAATGAATTATTGATAGCATTGTGGTATTCAAATATCAATATTATCCCAATGCCAATCAGTGTTTTTATTTTTGGCGAATTTTCCCACTTGGCAACAAAAAAAAGTTTCAATGCAACTCATACAAAGGAAACTTTTTGTTGTGAAAAAAAAATGTTCCAAAGTCATTCAAGTTCAAGAATTATTTTTTTTAATGAAATTTCAATATTTAGAAAATAGGTAACAATGTTCCCATGGTCTGGAAATTTTCTACAAAAGGCCTGATATGGGTACCAGTCTGGTATGTACAAAATAATATAGGAGTCCCAATACTCTATTCTGAGTTAGAGCAATTTTGGTTGCTCCTTGATTTACATAAGTTACATACATGTTATTTATATTTATTACAAAAACCATGTCTGTTTGCCAGAGGCATGGATACCTATGTCTTTCCCTACCAACCTCCCTCTCATCTAGGAGTGGTTTCAACTATAGATTCTTCAATTGTCATGTGTCTTTTGAGAGCTATGAGTGGTTAATGAAAGACAAACCTTTGGTCCTCAAGTGGAAAATAAATAACTTGAACAATGTTACAGAAAAACTACTATGCTAGTGAACAAAAACTCACATTACAAAGCACCTTTACATATTGTGGTGATTTACAAGTTGCCTTCTTTCTTGTGTACCTAGTTTCTTCTTCTCAACATGTTGACATTGATTTCTTTAATGGCATGTGTTTGTTTAGTTGTTACTATCATAATAGAGTTATCCGTAAAAGTCACCCTGTCTTTGGGCCTCCTTTCACTCCCTATCCCCTCTTTCAGTGATATCCGCAAAGTAAGAAAATTTTATTAAATCTCAGTCTGAAATTCTGAAATTCAGCATTTAATGCACAAGCTTCAAGAGTAATCGAAGTAGTTGTACGGGCAAGGGAAAATATATGTAGCAGGAGTGGAGGCGCTCAAGAAAAAGAAAAGACAGTTTACTACCAAAATTATCGTTTTCTGAGTTTCAACTCCCCTTGAATGCTAATGTACTTTTTTGCAGGTTTTTTTTGAATCTCACCCATGTATGGCCAAACTCAGGATTCTAGTGCTGTGTTTTCCTTACTTTACTGCTAACTCTAATACCTTTAACTTAAGCGATGCCTGTTCTTCCTTGGGTTGTTCCAAAGTTAGCATATTATTGACATTCTTAAATGTTATTTCTCATTTCAAAAATGGAAAATGAAATGAATGTTTTTGTCATGTTTGTTCATGCATTGAAAGCAACATATAAAGCTCTACTTCTTATTGCTAGATTGATAGAGCTGTGAAGCCTTGTGATTTGCAAGAATAATAGGGAAATTGATGATGTTTTAGTGCATCAACAAGTACAGTATTCCACCCTTGCTATAAAATAATTGTCTAAGTGTTAAATTTATTTCTTTGGGGGCAATGATGACACTGAAAACTCAATAAAATCAAAACTAAAAATTTTAGGAGAAATATATGGCAATCTCTTGGTGCTATTGAAAAGCTCTCAATGAGTGAGATTTTATGGAGGTAGTTTCTTCGTTTTTAGACTGAAGGTATGGGAGATATTGAATCATAAATTATTTTTGTCACTCAATATTTTTTTGACAATTGGGCTCTTTCCTTAAGGTCCCCTTCAGAATTGGAGCATTCACATCATCATGTTCATTTTTGGTTCACCCGGGCACCATGCAACACATTGATGATGGTGTGAAAATGAAGCAATTTTTTGGTTGTAGTCTTGTTCTATAGCTATCCAGGATGGTTAGTTTCGTACCAAGTATCCATAGATTTCTACTACCCAGCAGCCACAAAGTGCCTTACCAACTTAGTTACCTACATAGTAATCACTTGCATTCCCTACATACTTACTATCTATAGTACTTACAAAGGTAGTTTATCTAGGTAGGTGAAGAGGGAGGTAGGAGGGTTTATATGATAAGTTACAGAAGGTGGAACCACAACTGAGTCAGATGGGGTTTACCAATGGATGGTGTACTGGAGGTGTTGGGTCCCCTAATCTGCATCTATGTACCATATTAGGTTTAGAATGGAACAAAACTGTCGTTAGTGAGTTGTTAAGAGATAGATAACCAAACAGAATTTCGTAGCACAGAATGAAGAACATATCAATTGGCCAAGAACCCCGCACTTGACCTCAATGCTCATGACAGGCGACTAATTGATCTCAAGCTTGGATTTGGCATCTGACAAAACAATATTCAAAGGAATGTGAAATGAATTCTCCGTGCTTTAAATCTACAAGCCATACCACACCAGACAAACATGCTAATGCAAAGAACACTTGTTTATCACACAAGGATTGCCAATGGGAAGGACATTGTCAAAGACCCATCATCTTCAAAAAATTTCCATTCTATAATGTACAAAATACGTACCACACCAGACAAACCCACTAATGCAAAGCATGCATATTCTTCGACAAACAAAGATTGTGAGAGGATACTTTCACAATCTTTGTTCCCTTGACAAAGGAAGTCTTTGTTAAAAGGAAATTATTTTATGTAAGTAGCTCAATAGTCCAAAGAACAAATCATGCAGAAGAAAGTCTTTTTTGCATACTTCTGCTACTAATAATCAACACTTTTGCAGAAACAAATTAATATTTAAAGAAACACGGTATGGGAGCCCTAATTTGAATTAGAACTTACCTACTTTACATGACACCAACAAGCTCAACAATACAAAATCACTGCCTGCTTCTTTCTTTCCCTGTCTGTTTGTTTGCCCATTCAAAGATTGTGTCTGGTGCTGCCCAGACACACTTTGGGTCTTTTACTGCACATTTTGGGCTTATAATAGCCAATAGGGCCATGTTATACACGCTTTGTTTGGTCTGTGTTTGCCCTTAATTAGTGTATAGCAAGCCCCAAACGAGCATAACATGAGTCCAAAGTGTGTCTTCGCATCATCCATTTGTTTTGTGAGAAAGAGACGAATGGGGGCCCTAAGAGTAGACAAGGAAAAAAAGACCGCAAGGCAGTACTTTTGTAATATTCTCAAAACTTGTTTCCAAAATTCTCCTCTGAATTTTCAACAAATTATCTTGAGACGAATACCAGGTAGTAGTAGTAGTACCTTGGCAGCTTCGACACTAATTAGATTATTTGTAGAAAAATGTTGAATTTTTCAAAATTTGAACTTTTTTGGTGGAATATTCTATCATTCGACAACGGAATCTTCGAAATAATTAATTATTCAACAGACATGTATGTTGTTCAAAGCTGCTCTTGTACATAATACATGGTGTGTGTATTATGTACAAGAGGGAGCCATACATGTACATGGGTCATTGAACTGTGAGTATGTAGAATTCTCTCTCTCTATGTAGAATTCATTCACCATGTAAAATCCTCAGGTATCTATTTGATTTCAGCTGAGTTACAGCCAAATTTGTGCAAGATCATATGTTAACAGTATCTAGAGGACCTCAACATCCAGACATTTTGATCATGAATACATAGATGAGTTTACATAACATGTATACTTGTTTGGGTGATGATGATCCGGATTTTAAAACTAGAGGTGGATTATGATTTTCTGTTCAAGAAAATTTTGAAGAAGAATTTTGAACAAATTACTTGAACCCTGACATGAATTCATGAGTATTGCATAACTTACTGAACTGTTGCAATCCCCAATTTTACAATTTTAGAATTAGTGCTGGAATCTTGAACAAGATGAATAAAACTCCTGGAGATCATCAATTTGTAACAAGCAAAAGCAAAGCTTCAGATAAGAACCTTGAATAGTAATCAGATAATTCCCCCACCATCAGCAGCTGATCAGGAGGATCCATCCGTGAGTTGCTGCTGCTGCACCACCTCGCAATTAGCTTGAAAGTTTTGCTGAAGATGAAGTTTCAAAGCAGGAGATCTAGAATCTGATATTGAAGAGTGATATTGATCAGCTGATGATCATCATCATCAAGGCTGGTGCATGTGCAAGCTAGCTAGCAGCTCTAGGAGTTGCGTGAGTAATCAATTTGCACGCGGTTGTGCAGGAAAATTGAAAATCTGCATGATCAGCTGGAGGAGATTCAAGAATTTTCAGAACTGGTGATGAAACTACTGAATTAAGCAAGGTCCAATTGCTATTGCTATTCATCATGTTCTAACATTAATACAAATTTTGACACTAAAACATGAAAAATTAAGCACTGGTTACACTTGTTGTGACTCATGTTAGTGTGGTGGAAGCTGTAAACTCCGCGTACATGATCTGATCTGATCTGCTGCATCGTCGAGCTGGTCATGCGCAAGGTCCAACTTCTGCAGACAGTACATGCATAGGGTACTCGGAGGAGTTGGCATACTCGAATGCAACACTAGCACCAGCTCGCAGAGGCGCGCCATTCATGACATAGCAGTCGTTGTAGCTGAGACGCTCAAACACCAGGTTATCCAGTGGTCTCGCGGAGGAGAAGGCGCCGCAAGCCACATGGATGTTGCTCAGCTGACATCTCGGGTTCATACACAAGTTCACGATCTGCACCGTGTATGCCGGGATGCCATTGCTGTAGCCGCTCAAGCCTTGGGTTATGCTCAGGTCCGACATCGAGCACAAGGGCATGGAAGCTCGCAACTTCCTGTGTAAGTAGATGTAGTTCTCTGCATCTGCTGTAGGTCTCGTAGATACTGCAGCTGCAGCAGCAGTGATCCTCGACCATCTTCGCTGCTGCTGCTGAGGATTTTCCAAGCGGTGGCGATGGTTCTCATCAGATTCTTCTATATTTGATCTCGTCAGCTGGTGCAAGCTCATGATGTGATGGGTACTGGAATCCGGATCCGGAGCTTGGTCTAGTAGCCGCTGTTGCTGCTGTACGATATTATCGTGATGATGATCTTGATCCTGACCCATGATCAGCTTGAATGCAGATGATCTGCCTTGAATTGTGTTCTTTCGATGATCTGCACCAGCGATCTCATTCGACTGCGAGAACTCCTCATGGCCAGTTAAACGGGCGCAGAACAACGATCCAATATGGAAACCAGCTATCAGGAGCAAAACTAGAGCGAAATAAAGTTGAAGATGAAGCTGTAGTGGACGTGCTGCGAGCTTCAAGTATGAAAGTCTTGCCATGAAGTAATTATTTGCAGCTAGCTGTCGACAGCTCAAGTTTGCCCGCGATGATCATATACCACGTTTTTCGCCTAAGGTACAGCAGTGTCGACGAGGTCGAGTATTACTCGTGAGGTGATCTGCAGCTGCACCTGGTGGATGCAGTAGCTCTACCGCAAATCTTCTTCACATAGGCGCACGTCGTCGACTTTCACCAAATCTGCAAAGCAAGAATTCATGATGATGATGATGCCCAGCTGCACGGCCATGAACACAACAACATACGAAGCTCATGGCGATGTCTATCGATCGTTCATGCCCACACGAAGTCTTGAACAACAGCTTCTCATCCCCCAAATTGGTTTCTCATGCGGGGACTCCGTATGTGCAGTTCTGTACTACTACTCTCTAGTCCCAGAGTTTGAAGAAATCAGCTTTCTCGCAGTTGCATCCCTGAGCATGCTGAGCTGCAACCTATACATGAAATCAAGGTACTCAGAACTTGAGGATATTATAACTGAAAATTCCTGCATAGGCAGAGCAACACTGCTTGCATCTGGAACTAGAATGATGACATTATAAAAGCTGCTTCCAAGCTAGACGAGATCCTGCAAGGATTGAGGCTTGAGCAGCTACAACAGAAAGAAGCTAGGGAATGTTACCTGCATATATATTTGATTCAGCATACAATCGTCGTCCTTGCAAGAGGTTAAACAAGAGGAGAGTTCAATTCTGGTTGCTCTTGAACTCCTGCAGCTGCTCAGACTTCAACCCTCTTCCACATGATTTCCAAAAACCTCTTGGCCAAAGAGTTACAGTACTTTTAGCTGCAACACTAGAGATGCCTGCAGAGTCAAAACTTCTTCAAGTGGTCGAAGCTGCAGGATGATATCACTAGAGATATATATATACATATATATAGGTATTGAATCTTGATCATGCAAAAAAAAATTAAAAAATAATTTAGAATGATCTGAAATCAGTTTCTTTATCTTCAGTACAATAAGAGAAGTGGGCAACTCAGGGGATCCTGGAAGAAGATTTTCTAAAACAAATCCAAAAAAAAGAAAAACGAAAAGAAAGAAAAAAAGAACTTAGAGTTGATCATCATCTCAGTTCCTCAGTTGATCAATGCTTCTTCAAGAAGAGCTCTTAGATCACATAGAAGCTGATATCTACTAAGAGCTCTTATGTACTTGTTGAACCTGGAGCTACTGGAAGCTGCTGCTGCTGCTGCTGCTGCTGCTGTTGCTGCTGAAACATATATGTAAACTTCTCTATCAAGAGATCAAGAGCTTATGAACTAGAGCTTAGAGAGCCTGCCCTTGGCACACAGACAGAGCACACCCACAACACACGCCAACAAAAAAGTGGGTTGTTTTTTTTTTTGTGTGTGTGTGTGTGTGTGTGTGTTTTTGCTTTTTTGGGTTATGATTTTTTGAATGGAAATCATAAGCTAATTTGATGCTCAATGATCTTAGAGCTATGCTCAACAATGTCAGTCAGTCTATTTGAGCTAGTACTAGAAGCTACTGCAACTAGGGTAATAATTTGCAGAGCTCAAAATGGAGCAAGAAGAATCATGTGCTGCAGGTGGTTCCTGGATCATCTGGAGCTCATGGAGGCTGAAATCTCTGTTGCTGCAGTTGTTGCTGCTGCTGCCTAACATTGGTCTCTGTGCACCACCATGGTTGCTGCTGCTGCAGGTTTACTTGTAAGAACCTGGAGGAATTTGACCCAGCAGCAGACAGCAGGACATGATCCCCCCCCCCCACTCCCCACCCCCCAACTCCCTTTCTCCCTTTTTTTTCTCCAGTCCAAGACACAGGATCAAAAAAGCACATCATAAAATAAAATGGACACAAAAAAGTATGATTAAAAATTAGATATTAAATAATATAGTCCTAACTTGATCCAGTGATGATTTTTTTTTGGTCCAATTTCCTGATGTTGCATCATTGGCTAGTATCCCAAGCCCGATATTATAGCATTCAATGACAACAGGTTTTTAGAACCCTTCTAAACAGGTTTTTAAAAACTACAATTTATTATTGCTATCAAACTAAAATTAGCGTCCACATGTGATGAAAAACTTTTGCACATAAAAAGGAACCCAAAAAAAAAAACCCCCCTTCAAAATTTGGTGATTTTTTAGGAAATGAATGAGAATATTGTGACTGAGTAGCTGTTTTTTACTACCTACCTGCTCGTACGTAACAACCCACTACCCTTTACCTACTTATTAACCATCTACATGCATCTATTTACCTAACAATCACCTATCAACTGACCTAATGGTGTGGAAGATTTTACACGAAATGTGACCGAGGTGAAACTCAAGATCAACTCAGTTAGGGTTCGCCCACAACTGAGTCATCAGAAAGCTTGCAAGGGATGGTGTAGTGGTGGTGGGGCTGTTGGTTCATGTCGGCCAGTATAATATTGCAATTAACCCTTAAATATCAGACAGACACAATGCGGGCTGCTAAACACTTAACCCTTTTGCATTGTCACAACATTTAGGGGTTAAGCTGTCACAAAGTGAAGGCTGAATTGTAAGAAATTGGCCATGAAATCGCACCTGCCAAAATTGGGAAGTTCATGGCCTGTTCTCTAGTAGTACATACAAGATGACAGCAATAACGCAACCCCGAACTGGAATTTTTTTCCTTTTTAATTGTTGCACTTGAACCATATGCGCATAACTTTACACATTGTTGCACTCGATTTTCTGCAAGAGTCTTCTGACATTATTAATTATTACCTACTTCTGTGAGTATAAAGTGGGAGCAGATCCACATGGCAAATCTTCTTCTGAAGATGCAGGTACATTACATACACTCAGAACAACAGCAGCCCAGTGCTGTCATGAAACATATGCATAGTACTTTGTTGTAGCTGAGTTGTGTGGTTTTCATTTCAACATATGCATAAGTACTTTGTTGCAGCTGAGTTGTTTGGTTTTCATTTCAACATATGCATAAGTACTTTGTTGCAGCTGAGTTGTTTGGTTTTGAATGAAAACCAAAACTTTTCGCCACATTTGGAGGACATCATATTAGAATTCATTTGAGTGTTTTCAAAAACCCATTTCAATTACTTGACGTGGTTATTAGTTAATTTGATCCAGGAGTTTCTGGACTCCCCCACTTGGCCAATTCTACTACACCCCCAGTGAACATTCTTATTAGGTGATGATCATTGGGAGATCTGTCCAAACGGCAGGTGATCGTAAGTCAGGTCTGATCCCTGGCCATTATTTGACATAAACAGCAATCAGAATAGATTATGCAGTAGTACTATTAGAAAACTTGTAGACAATTTGCTACATCTCATGATGTTTCTATGTGCAGGTTCACATGCATTTCAAAGAGCAGTTGACTCTAAGAAGTTTTAGGTTAAGTCACAAGGCAAAATCTTTCCAAAGTTGACAATTATTACATACCTGTTACCTAGACAAATGTTCATGGTCATCACAATAACATAGACTCAATGTCGAGTAACTAAAGTTTTCATCATTCATTGAATTTTTTACAGGATTCAATGAAGGAATATCACTTATAAAATGGACCCTAAAATGCCCAAAAGCTGGCACCACTTGAAAAAACTCATTTTAGTTATGCTTAGTACCAATGCTAGGTTAATAGCATGCAAGGTTATTTTAATTTTTAAATGTACCCTGTTACAAGAAAATTTGAATTATGTCAATGTTTTATACTCTGCTCTCCAAACTAATAGCCAATACTACATGGTTCTTAAGACCCAATAGATAGCAAATGTTACCAGGTACTAAAGTTATCTGTAAAGTCAGGCGATTAGGGGCGAGAACGGCCAGTTTCGGCATAATAGGGCATCAAATGCCTAACTGGGAATGAAATTTTACAAAACAAAATAACTGGGACCCAAACTAATTTTTCCACCATTTTTGGTGGTAAACTGAGTTTCATCCCCTCTTTCCTTTTTCCGGAGCGCCTCCACTGCTGCTATATATATTTTCACTGCTCCTACCTGTAGGACTACTATAATTACTCTCGAACCTTGTGCATTAAATGCTGAATTTCTGCTGAGACTTATTAAAATTTCAATACTTCACAGATACCTCTGAAAGGGAGGATAGGGGGTGAAACAGAGGGTGACTTTGCGGTTAACTTTAGTATCTTCATAGCAATATTATGATTGATATATGTGCATGGGGTAAAATTTTTTTTTATGTTTGGTGTTAATTGGGAGTATTTGTGGAATTGATAATCTATTTGAATTTAAATGTAAACTGGAAACAAAATGGAAATAACTTGCAAAACACATTACTTTTAATCCTAATAATTTGATGCTAATCCAAGAGTAGACATGTAATAAATCACTTCAAGAAATTCATTTTAATCCTTCAGTTTCTTCGAGGATTTTATTAATTTATTTATATATGCATTGACAAACACTTTGGCGACAACAAGTCAATTAAATCCAAAGGTAGGTGTGCCAACAAATCTCCTGGTTCAGTTGTAATCTGAGGATAGTAGTACTTTTTCACACCTAATTCATAATGAATGCGGCACCCGCAATTTGCAACAAAAACAATCACATTCCTTTCTTTCAAGTTGCAAGCTTGTCTCTAGAGTGTAGACCAATGTTGGGCGGGTATTGCAAGGACCATGCGGTATCATCTCTGGGTATAAGACAGAAGACATTATGAGTATCAAAAATCATATTGATACCTTGATTACAAATTCTCTTTTGTGTGAGACAGAACAGAACCAGTCACCCAAAATTGGATCCTTTCCATACCTTTCAAACTATTGGGACCCAAGTGAAATAAAAGGGTTTACCTTGGTAAGGTTCTCACAATATTTTCTAGGTTAGGTGTCAAGTTTAATGGTAGCTAGGGTGTTTAGAGTCTAATTGCAAGATTGGGGTTTGTAGGAGAATTCAAAGTGCTAGGGTTTTCTTTTTGGCGACATTACTACTAATGGTTATCTTCTTGAAGAATAAAGAGGCATGCTAAGAAGCTATTTCTAATTTCTCAAACACCCTAGATGCTCAAAAAATGTTTGCACTAATCTTTCATTTGAAGTTTAAAGCTAGCTTCATTCTTGTTTTGTTTTCTTGTGCTTGGTTTTACAAGTTTCTTAGGTTTTAAGTTTTTCCTTTGTTTTTTATTTGTAGTTTTTCTCTTCTTTTTCCCCTACTGTTCATTCTTCTTCCCTCTCCTTCCCTTTTCTTTCTCCTTCCTTCTCTTGCTCTTCCCCGACCTCCATCACCACTTCATGCTTCGAGCTTCAACACTTTCATGTTGCTTTGCACATGCACTATTTCTACCTACCTACCCTATTCATCACTCTACTTTACACATTGCTTTGCCTACCCATAGTGTATTCTACTTTTCACTTTGCTTGCTTACCACTATATCTATTTATTATGTTTTGCATGCTTGCCACATTTTACCTAGTCATCATGTTCTAATTTTTTTGTTGAGCACTCTCACTTGTTTAACTATCAAACTTTTGTTTGCCTGATTTTTCCAAGCACCCATTGTTCCAACCTATTCACCAATGTTAAAGTAGAAAAAAAATTATGTTTTTAAATTATAGTAGTAGGGTAAATGTCAAGACTTTACCCGTAGGCTTATGACCAAGGTTAAACTCAAGCAAAGGGGAAATGGGCTGAAAACAAGCTCAAGCAAAAAAGAGGTCTAAACATATTGGGGTAGTGAAAAGCAAACACTCTTAGAAGTTCTTGGAGGAATGGACACTTTGGGAGTTGGGACAAAAGTGCAAAGGGATACATTACCTTGTCCAACTCTAAAACTATTCATACCATTGGAAACCTCTCAAAACATAGATATTGAAAGAGCTTACAATCTTCATTTGGAGTTATGAGTTAAAGACAAAAATTAAGGCTCAAAATCAAATTGGCAATTTGATTCCTAACTATTAAAACATGGAAAATGTAGTTCAGATGACTTTTGATGGCATTAGAAAAATCTCATCAAGGTACAACTTTGTATTCTTAATCAAAGTTCATACAAAGAAGTTTTGAGCCTGCAAAATTGTTAGATCCATAATTGAAGAATGTTGGGACTTTCATTTGGGAGTCCCAAGTAAAGTGTGATGAATAGAACCTTATTGACATACCCATAAGCTCTAACTACTATAGTCAATAATAGTTTGGGAGAAGAATTAAGAGAATTTTTTAAAAAACCTTATGGGTAGTCATCACCTATTTTAATAATAGTTAGCTACCAAGGAAAGGGGTGTGATTTGGATAAAATGGGCAATGTATGTTTGCAAAAATGAAACATTGTGTGTGTGAAATTTTAGTGTGAAAAAAAGATGTTGAAATGCCAATAGAAATTATCTTGATATATTATTAATAAACTTCAATACACTTATGTGATAATTTTGGAATTATGTTTATATGACAATGTCTTTTGGTTGTAAAGGAAAGTATATATAATTACTATAGTTTGTGTCTAGCTCAAATGTGTTTTTCTTGTGTTGTTTCCCTTTTGTAGTAATAGCGATTTTTCAAAACATTCATTTGTTTAATTTCTCAAGTTTTTTATTAAGATATCAATTAATTATTTTGGTTTGTGACATTACTATATAGTAGTTTTGCTATAGTAGAATTTTAAATCTATCATTGTAAAATTGCTTTCATATTTTTTTCTTGAAATTTTTTTTGTAATTTTTTTCTTCCTAACTACTACAATGAATTTGGCTTTATTAGGTCCTAAAGAAAAGGTTTTCTTCAATTGCACTTTTCTTCCTTACTTGTTGTGTTTTGCATGTTTTGAACTCACGCTCATTTAGTAAAACACCATGTCCTTTCTATGTGGGTATGGGACCTTGAAGTTCAAAACTAAGGAACTTTACCTTCCAACTTTTATATCGATAAGTTATATATCCCTCTTTTGTTTGTTTGCTTATTTAGTTAGTTAGTTCGTTTGTTTATTTATTTTATTTTTTGTATGTATGTTTGTTTAATTTGGTTGTGTGCATGTATTTGTTTGTTTTGTTAGTTTTTTTGGACATATGTAAATTTTCTTTTATTTGTTTATCCACCTAGTTGTTTTCTTTGTATATCTATGTATTAATTTCTTTGTATGTTTATTTTGTTCAATTTATGTTTCAATTTCAAACTTTTCGCTATTAGTTTTTGTACTAATATGAATGTTTACATGTATCATGTGCAAGATTTTTGTGAGTAGGATATCTAAATTTGCTGATTTTGTAACGTTAAAAATATGGCATTGCACTTTTTCTTTTTTTTTGTACCATGAAAAGTGGAGAAAAAAGTGAGTGAGGTTTTTTAATTGCTTTCAAACCCTAAACCTTTTCTTTGTAATTTTTTGTAATATTTTATTTACATTTTGATACTTTAGAACTTTTGTAATTTTTGGTAGAAAAATTAATTAGTTATTTTAAAAAAATTCCTAGCAATATTTTCTTGTGAAACTTACAAATCAATCATTCATTCAAAAATGGAAACTAGGCCAATGGGAATGAAACATGTGAATTTTTCATGAATAAAATAATTAGAAAAACAAGTAGTGGAAGAAATGTTTGAAGAAAACCCTAGTTTGCAAACTGAAACCAATGAAAATTCAAAATTTGAAGAAAAGATCAAGAGAATTAATTTAAGGAAATTGCATGTTCAAATAAAGTTATGGAAACCTCATAACGAAAATTCCTTATGTTTAGTTTTTTTGTGTTAAGATAATAATAAAGATGTAAATGTTGAAGCTCCACATATTGTGTTGCATTTTTCTACTATACCAATCTAATCAATGTATCAAGTCCAAGAATCTCTTGTTACAACACGAATCGACATCATTTTTAAAATATGTGCTACAAACCATCTTCTTATTGTAAAATAGTTTGAAAAGGAAGTGAACAATTCATTGAGAGGGAATGTAAAAAGACAATTAGTTCAAAGAAAAGGTCGAATGTGTCTAAGGCTTCAATTTCAAATTATTTGTTGTGAAAAATACCTTCAAAAAGGATTATGTGCAACAATAATTTTTTTTTTTTGAAAACCTTGGTCTTTTAATTGTGAGTAACAACTTAAACCTATGTAATTTACAAGAAATATCACCAAGCTCGGTGAAGAAAATTAATCAATTTTATGTTCTACCAATATAAACATAATGTAATTCTACAAAGTTAATTAACCGTTTTGACATTTAAATGTCAAAAGGCATGCACATGATGTGTTTTTTTTGTTACTAATTTTTTGGGAACTGATTAGCAACCAAACCATATCAGCACTGGATTATTTGAAATCATACAAACTACAAGACAAGTTTTTCTGAAAGAACTTTGATAAATTTGCTAGAAAAGTAAGGTTTAAGGAAAAAGATCCTTGCTTATGTGAAAGATGAAAGGTTTAACCTCAATGCAATGACTAATGCAATAAATTCAATTGTGAGTTGTGAAGCATTGGGTTTGAAGGAAAGTTTTTTGGGACTTGTTATGGTCATTTTTTTTTTAAAAAGCATGTCAATATGCCACAATAAATGAAAAAGTTTGTAGAATCTCAAGTATGTTTTTATCAAGTATACACAAGGAGATTTTTTTAATTGTATCACTTGGCCCAAAAAATCCAAGAAAAGAAGGTAGGAAATATGTTTTTATCAAGTGTACACAAGGAGATTTTAAGAAGTGCATCACTTGGCCCAAAAAATTTGGGAGGAAAAAGTAGAAGTGGAATTGAGCTTCTATTAATTCTGGAATTTTCCCAACAAAATTGAATACCTTAGTTAAAAAAAAGTAATGAATTTTTTGATTTTAATTAATTTGTCAATATCAAAATTTTATTTTTAATAATACAAAAGTAGACTAATAGATTATGTTTGTTCTTATATAGTAGGTTTGCTAGTAAAATAATCACGTTTGAAGAAACACTAAAATTTCAAAAAGTTATTGTTTTTTATTACAAGGGATAGATTAATTAGTCAAATGCCACCTCATCTAATGTGGCACATTTCTCAAATTATCAACTATATTTCCCCCATTGTCACAACTTGTGTTCTAAACAAGTCTCATGGGCATTGGTTCATTATTAATGCATTCATTTTGCCATATCCATGAATTTGAAACCTAGGGGAAAATTAAGTTGCATTCTCTTTTGATAGTTCAATGGAAAGGGATTCTTATGTGTTCATGTTGAATTGGTTTTGTTAACTTTTAACACCAAAAAAAACATTTATGGGGTTTTAGATTCTTTCTTTTCATTTTTAGGAAAAACACCACATAACATGTTTTTTTTACGTCTAACTTTATGATTAAAAGTTTCTTTGTTTAATATGTTCATTTATTGAATGAAAACAAAAAACATGTATTTATTAATTTTGGACTTACATGAAGGTTGTCAAAAATGGCATGACACACCCGAAGTGCAACTCTTTTCACTATGAGAAAATCATGTTTGTTACAACTAGGCTATCTAGTTATAATTTAGTTATATCGAACACATTTTAAATGCAATCAACAAGTTGCAACGGACATAGTTTTCTCATATTGTTTGTCACTTTGGCATATGTTCAGACACGTTAGTTTTGTCTATTAAGATGGATGTCAACCATTTATTTCAATGATCGAATTTTTTTTGGTCAAATCAATTTTTTTTTTAAAAATAATTTAAGGATCAAATTTCAATCACCACAATGGACAACCCAAAAAATTTGGTTGGCAAAACAAGTGACTAAAATTTTTAATCATCATTTGAAAAAACAATTCGATTTCCACCATTGATCTAGCAATTTTTTAACAATTAGTCACAAGTCAAAAAAAATTCAATGCCAATTTTCAATTGTTAATTTAGGACACTGAAACTTTTTGATTACCAACCTAGGACACTGAAAAATTTCAATTGCCAACCTTGGACACCAAAAAATTTTGATCACCAAATCAATCAGTTTAAAACTTGGCAATTGAATTTTTCAAGCACTACTCAAAAAATTTGTGATCACCACTTGAAAATTTTCAATCGTCCAATTTTCAATCAATGGATGATGGTTCCATCTCCACCATTATTGTAATAACTGAATTTTTTTAATTCTAGCCCCAAAAAAATTTCATTTGTTGCTTAAAAAAAATTCAATTGTCATCTAGAATTTTTTTTTAATCATTGCATGACTATGGTGATTGAAAGTTACTTTGATTGCCATAAGGTTTAAGGTGACCAAATGATGTTATTTTTTGCTACCTCCCATTTTCACCCAATCATGTGACCTCACTTTGACTTAGGTTGATTCTACTTTGACATTGGGTAATGTTAACATCAAAATGGATGCATCAAGTCCTAATAGATGCTTAAATGTTGTGAAACCATTGAGTTTAATGTTAATTTTAAACTTGGCGGTGCACCCATTCAAACCTAAGGGGGCACTAAAATCAAGAAATGATTATTAATTATAGACAATATCTTCATTTTTATAAGATTTTCCAATAGATTTTAGGTGTACACAAAACCTTCAACATAAGTCATAGTAACATTTGGAAAAAAGTAAATATTTTTGCACAATCACAATATTAATAACTTGATCCATAGTGTCCACCAAATTCTAATTTCTATACATATTTAATGTACTAAAATTCAAAACATAAACATATGATTTTTTGCACATTATTTTTTACAAACTAATATCAAATACAACCAAAATCCTTGTTAGCATTTTTTTTTGATGTCATTGACCTAAAGCTAGTGTCACCAAGTTTTCATCTTTTATCCTGTAATTTATAATTAAATAATTAAAGATAATGTTTATGTATAAATTCATTGATGCAAGTAAATAGTAGTGCCCATCATGCCACCAAATCAAAAAATGTTGATTTACTTTTTAAATATAAAACGTTCGAAGTTTGGTACATCAATAAAATTAATCCACTAATTTGATAAATAAGTTTAAAGTTCATTTATACAATTATAATCAAATTGAAAAATGTTGAATATTTTCATACATGTATTTACAAATTAATTAATAACATTAAAGTCCAAGTACATGGCATCACAAGTTGAAAATTTCCTTCGTAACCATCAATTCAATGATTACAAACATAATGAACTCAAGCATAATTATACCAGGGATGTCATAACGTTTAGGTGTCAATTAGAACACAACATGTTTGTTTGTATGTTGATGTTGCCCAACATCATGTCAAAATAACATCAACCTAGGTCAATGTAGGGTCAACATAAGTCATAGCCTATATTGGGCTATTCAAGGTAAGTTATAGGCTAACCAAAATTCATGCCATTTGGTCACCTCAAACCTTGTGGCAACCAAAATGGCATTCAATTGCCATAGTCTATCAACAACAAAACCTATTTCAATCACAAAAATTGCTAACAATTGAACTTATTTTGGTCACCATAATTTGTAATGAACAAACCTATTTTGATAGCCAAAAATATTAATCACCACATAATAATTGAGGACCAAACTATAGCACATAAAATAAACTAACATGGTCTTAATTTATTTTTTCGGTGTAATTTCATTGTTTTAGACAAAAAAAAAAATTGGAAAATGGGTGCGAATATAAAGAAAGGAACCAAAAACCATGTCAAATAGTGGTGAAAACTGTGAACTTTTTTACATATGTTTTTCTTGTGACATTTTAAAGTTATGTTAATCATTCCAAGTTGTGTTAAATGACTAATATGAAAGGGAGGAATTCAAATTAAAAATTCATTAAATTAAATTTTGGGTTTTGTTTTTTAAAAAGGACATTTGAATTTGAATAGGTGTTGCACAAATTGTGGTTAATTTTACAAAGGACTAAGTAAAGGACTATTGTAATAACATAATTTAAATGATAGCAACCTATTACCCAAATTCAAAAAACACTTACAATTTAAAAGATATGGAATTTTAAAAATTTTAAAAATTCAAAGTATTTTTCAAATTTTCAAAAGTCCTTTACCACATGTGAATGGGGTGTAATGTGCATGACATACAAAACAAAGTTGTAATTTATGATACAAGAAAAAAAAACCTAAAGTAGTTAGCATAAATTATGATAAATTTTCAAGATGAAATGTAAAATTTGGCAAAATTTACACACTTTGAAAAATTCATATTTATTCAACAATGATTAACACAAAACATGTGATCTATTGGGGCAACTATGTATATTTATAATAACAAGTTGCAAAAGATTTCATTCAAAAAAAAATTCATATGAAAAAGTGAAAAAGGACTAAAAAAGACTCATAGTCTTTTTGTAAAGTAATCCCGTTGGCTCCTTTCTACATACTTGCACCCAAATTCAAGAAAATTCAAGGTTTCAAATGTATATCCAAGTAAATTTTTTGTATTTTAGTTAAATTTTTACCAAAATTTCAACACCAAAAAAATGAAATAAAAGATAGTTGAAGTCTTCCATAAATGCATTAAAAAATATTGTTTCAAATGAATATCTATTGATTCTATTCAATTATTTAACGTGTATGACCTTTTATTGAAGCATTTTGTATCTTGACATGGATACATGGATCTTCAAACATGTTAAAATATTTGCAAGGAAATATTTCCAAGACATGAAATGATCAAATGGATGCTACTACTTATGCCTTTAAATGTGCACAAGGAAAATCACAATATTAATGCAAATGAACCAAAATTCATGAAACTTTACTTGGGTTCAATGAAAGGCCCAGTACTACACAAATTTCAAAGATAGTCACATATGGTCCATCATGATTCCTTGAGAAAAGTTGAATTTATTGAATCAACAAATCCAAAACACGTCACTTTTGAGAATTCATACAAAATAAACCAAATTTCTTGTGCACCAACTACAAACAATCTATTGTTATTTTTGGTAACATTCTTTAGGTGGAGTTTAATTGTATGCAATCCCCATCAACATGCGCATGACATGCTAAACAATTCTTCATGCCTTTAAATTCACCTCCTACATATCACGAATCACTTTGACAAATGACATTAGATTGGTTGAATTTTCCAAAATGTATTTTACATCCCAACCTTCACACCATATGACATTTGCAAGCTTGCCCACCAAATATGTTTTAAACATTAGAATTGTCTAATGCAATTTTGCCATACAATGAAAGGAAAATGCGGTTCCCAATTCGCCATCCCCAAATGACGCACTCCCAACTCCTCAAAGGGCTCAAATGTGAGCCCAAGTAAGAAAACAACGGAAGAAGGAGGAGTCGAAGCACGCTCCCTAACTCACAACACTTTGAGGGGTAGAGGGGCATGTTAGAGCTCTAGGATGGGACTAGGAAGAGTTGACAAGCTTCACTCACTCACACGGGCCTGCACACAACCCACACAAAGTAGTTAGTGCATAGTCGGAGCACCCTTGGTGCTAGGACGAGCCACGGGCAACACGGACACGTAAGACTCACCACGGCCCGGACTTAGGGAAGCCACCACCTTCCCCCTTATAGTATACTCTGCAACTCTTCACGGAGGTTACATCCAAATGGCTATTTTTCCCGGGAATCCCGAGTGGGAGTCCCGAAATCGCGCCAAATGGGATTCCCGCGACTTTGCAGCCCCATAACTTTGTGAGCAGACCTCGGATCGCGATGTAGTCTAAAGCAAAGTTGTAGCTCTCGTCGAGAGCTTTCCAACGATATGTGGCACGCCCCCTGCAGCTAAGTAAATCGGGTCGATTCCCGACTTTTTGTGGTCGGGAGTCAAATTGGCAATTCGACTCCCGACCCTTCTTTTGGCCATAACTTGTGTTTTAGATGTCTGAATGAGTAATGCGAGCCCATTTTAGACATCTACGCTTCAAGAGCTTTCCAATGATATAAAGAACGCCACAAGACATTGAGGTTTGACCCCTGCAATTGCTCTCTGAAGTT
>Ga0116231_10001676_pt1 | contig 45885 bp, 27 predicted proteins | sample S1TSphgellanicum_2_FD_89695 | JGI IMG/M metagenome (GOLD analysis project Ga0116231, IMG submission 89695) | Host-associated microbial communities from peat moss isolated from Minnesota, USA - S1T2_Fd - Sphagnum magellanicum MG | ecosystem: Host-associated > Plants > Peat moss > Unclassified... | reverse complement strand
TAAAAAAGAACAGTTTAAGGGAGGGGAGTTATGAGAGATGCCCAAGAAAAAAGGGGGAAGAGGGGAAAAATAAAAAAAAAAAAAAAAAAAAAGGAACAACAAATACCAAAAAAAAAAAAAAAGCGGGAAGCTTGAGTGGGGTTGGGGCAGCAGCGCCGAGAGAGAGAGAGAGAGAGAGAGAGAGCAGGCGGAGAGAGCATGGAGAACTCTGGTCGTAACGGGGTTGCGTAACGGTGGCCAGCGCGAGCGCGCGAGTGGACGGTGGTGATGCGGCCCTGGGTAACCGCCTTTCCTGCTTCAACGGACTTGTGGCAGTTATACCCCAAGATTTGCCTTACCTGTCTCCCTATCCCTTCTGTACTATACAACCCTGGCCCATCTCCACCTCTCTACCTATGTATCTATGTATCTATGTATGTATCTATGCCATCGCCAAACTCTACCTACCATGTTTGGATGCATGCGCTTACATCCCTCTCTTCTTCTTCTTCTTCTTCTTCTTCCCGTATCCTCCTCGTCGTGATGGCGTCAATAACTATAGTTCTCGTCGTGGTACTGGTCTTCTTCGTCGTCGTCGTCGTCGTCGTCGTTCTCCTCCTCTTCTTTCTGCTTCTTTCTCCTTCTTCCTCCCTACTAGACTTGTGAGAAAAGTATTGACAATCTAAAACAATTTCTTTACTTGGAACAACAAAATAAATACCTACCTACCTACCATAATGAAATTAATCTCTAGCTCCTCCTCCTCCTCCTCCTTCTTCTTGCAAGATCTTCAACTATTGACAATCTGAAACATTTTTTTAACTTGCAACAACAAGATGAATACCACAATGAAGTGGTAGACTCCATCTCATCTCGAGTTTTTGGTCACGTACTGTAACTTGTAAGCTTGCTTGCTCATGATCATTCTGCAGAGGACTACCGAGCTTTCCTTTCTTCTTACCTTCAAAAATGTACACTTGTAACCCGGGAATGTCCTGCCACGATCCAGAATCATCACTCTTTCTTGCCTTGTCCTCGTCCTCTTCTTCCTCTTCCTACCCTTTTTCCCTTTTTGTTGTTGCTGTTCTTCGTTTCTTCTTCTTCTTCTTCTTCTTGCAAGAAAGGTACTGACAAGAACAAATTTACTTGCATCAACAGAAGGTACTTACTACCTTTACACACATAAGTTCTTCAGCTGATCTTGAGCTTTGACACCAGCTGATCATCTGCCCTTTTTCCTTTCTACTGGAATTTCTTCTCTAAAAAAGGCGAAATCTAAAATCTAAAATTCGAAAATGAAGTGATTTTTTTTAGGGTTTCAATTCATTGTTTCTTTTGTCTTTGCCTCCCAATTTTCTGATGTTGCATCAATTGTGAGCATTCCAAGAGGATTTAGCATTAAATGGTGACATGTTTCTAAAACCTGTCCAAATAGTGAAAAGCTGCTTAATAAAATGCCCCAAATTAGAATCCAAGTCGAAAGAAATGTGGCAAAAGAGTTTTGAAGTTTTAAAAAAGAATGGAATTTGGTGATTTTTTCCCCAAAAATAGGGAATATGCAACCAATTTAATTTCTTCACTTTTGTGAAAAATTTTGCACTAAAAAAAGAAAAAGGTCATTTAAATTGCCAGAAGTACAAGAAGGGGGAAAAAATAAAAAAGCAAAAAAAATAAAAATTGAATTTCTATACCTATTTAGTTTTCATTATGTAGCCACCAATGTAGAAGGATGATTAAAAAATTTGTACTTCCTATCTGTTTTGGCTGCATGAAAAATTTCCTAATAAAAAACATTGCAGATGATCATCACCTTCTTTCTTAACAAAGTTTCACCTTCAATGAACCTACCCTTCTGCTTCTTGACAAGAAAAATGTGACAAAATAATAATTAGTTGAGAAGAATTTTCTTACAAAATATATAAATTTGGACAAGAAACAAAACTTGTAACAAACATCATCTTTAGCTGATCTTTGATGATTGAGTTGTCAATCTGAGTTTTGACATTGTGTTCATAAAGGCTTCAAGTTTCTTAACCAACATAGGTATGTATTATTGACAACACCAGTTTAAGTACAAGCTAATCCTGAGTACCTGTGAGTATCAACAAGTTGTTGTTATTGTACTATTTTGCCTGCCAAATTTCACAAGCACTTTGTAAAACTTAGAGAATTTTTTACCATTCTTGACTTTCCAGCACAAAATTTTATTGTGGAAATTTTTTATTTTTTGAAAATTTGAAAATTTCTATAAATAATTTAATTTTGTGTCAAAGCTGCCAAAGTACTATTGTAGTTCCTATGTTTCCTTCTACATGCCAAGCTACGCAATTAGTCTAAATAATAACATGAACCCACATCAATAACAGGAAGTGGTAGTTATACACATCGATAGTACTTGTACTCATTTTGCAAAGTGCAATTTTGTTCCTTTTTAGGTAAAAAGCTGTTTTGTGTGGTGTCTTTTTATTGCCCCAAGCTAATAGAAGCCCATGTGTAAATTTTGGATGCACCCATCCAATTGATGGGTTGTTTTGAAGTCTACCCATCTACTTGTTGGGTCTCTTCTCAAAATATGAATGTTGGGTAACTGATTTAATCATGTTTCTGTATTATTTTATTTTTTTGGGTTTTCACTTGCCTTTCTGTATCATGAGGTTTCATATCACTATGAAATGAAAAAAAATAAAATTCATATGACTAATTTTTAAAATGAAATTTGTGTGATAATTTATTTTCAAATTTGGAGGAGTACCACAATCACAATCTGCAACCTTATTCATCAGCAAGGTCTCGTCATGTGGGAGTTGTTTGGAAGAGTCTAATTTCATTCTATTAAGGTCTAAATTAAATTCTTGTTAATCATATTCATTCACTGGAGCAGTGTTCATAAAGACAAAAGTCACAAGAGAACCCCCATCATTTTGGCATTCTGGAATGTTATTCATTCAAGTTTGTGTCATGTTTTTGATGAGATTCAAGAAAGCATTGAAATCTTTTTTCCCAATCACCCCCTTTTCAAAAATCATGAGTACCCATTGAAATAGAAAATTGAATAGGAAGATGATGATTTGCTTTGGTGGAGTATGAGTGTGATGTTCACCAAACTAATTATGTTTTTGAGTGGGAGCAATGGAGCCGTGAGTGGGCTGTCCATTTTCACCAAATTGTTGCAGCAGAAAACCTCAACTAGTTTTACCAATGGTACTATGAACTGGGGTATGAACCTGATTCCCACTCTAAACTGAGTTCCAAAAATCATACCCAGTTCTGGTTCAGTTTTGACTAACTGGAACTGAAACCCAACAGTTCTAACCTGCCACCCAATGGTTCTAACCAGTGTTGGTCTGGTATGGAATCAACTTACCACCATGGGTCAATCATTATGAGCAGAGTTTTTTTCGTTTTTGTTTTTTTTTTGGGGTGATTTTGTGATGTAGCCACACTGGGGATCATCCTCAAGGGGATTAGCCAAATTCGGCTACAAGTCAAAGAAGAATTAAATTTAACTTTTTTAATCCTCCAATATTCTGGAGGCCTACTGGAACCTATTCTCTAAATATGGTGATTTCAGAGTTTTTCATTGAAACCTGACAACTTTGGTGCAACTTTTTCACAAAATTCCATTGTATGAGTGGCAGAGGATTTTGCAAACTGTTCTGCAATATGATAAGTAGTCCTTTTGTATATGCACTCCATTTGTTTTACCAATAGGATGCAGGCCGCATACTACAAAATCCGGAGTATCACACAGTATCTGCAATGGGTATTATATCTTCATGAGTAGATCTGCTCTTTTACCAGATTTTACCAGATCCGCCTCCTCATCCATCTACTACACACATGGCACCTAATTTAGGTGATCCACACAAAATGTACATAGTACAGTATACATGATGCTCCTGTTCTTACACTCTGTGCTATTGCCTAGAAACTACAGAGATTGATACCAACTGCTGCAACAGAGAAGAAATCAAAGATATACATGGGGTTGTTGCAGATTGGGTGGGAGTAAAAGTCTGCTGTCTTTGTGCCAGAGAAGAAGGTCTTTGCCCCAGCCTCAATTTAACCCCTAAAGGTCTGAGAGCTTTTCAAACTATACTGGAAAAGAGGAACAAACAGGTATAGGGTTCAAATGCTAACCAAGGATTTTAAGATCTTACCAGAAGACAGTCAGATTGGGATGCCATCATTAAAACTGCAGCAGGCAAGTGACTTATCATACTCCACCACTGAGTCAGTGTCTCCAAGCTCCCTGGAACATTGACAAGTTAGCACCAACTTTTCAAGACATAAACCCAGCAGTGAAGTACAATGTAGGTGTCACTAACCAGACTGTTTTTCTGTGGACAACTAATGCATATATAATCGTCTCTCCTGCAAAGAATTTTGGGGAAAATTTCAGTCAAACTGTAAATCATTATATCAGATCTATGGAAGGGACAATGACTTGATGACCTCCAAATCCGCAGAGCACCTTAGCACATACTGTAGTTTATAACCAACATATAAACTTGACTAGAGGTGGCACCCCGCACACCAGCCATTTCTCATCCATAGCCGCTCACACAGCAACTCCATTAGGCCAGGCATTGTTGAGCTGCAGACTATGGAGACACATCACAAAAGTCACTCTTTGGTGATCCAGCTGCTCTGTCAGCATGTAGTCATGGTTGGTGCAAGTGCTGTAAAAGGCAGTGCTTGTTGATGTTCAGACTCTGATATTTCAACTCACTGCTCTAAGAATGGAAGCATGAATCACTAACACTTCGAGTACACAGAATTCCACAAATGTGGCCACCCTGGATAATGGACAAGTCGTAACCAAACATCATCCTGGAAGCTGCAAATGGAGATAAAGACTCCTTGAGTCTAGCTGCACAACAGAAGACATGGAAACAAATTGAGTTGCAAACCAACCTGAGGTCATAATAAGTTCTAGCCAGGCATGTCAGAGACCAGGGTGGAATGATCTCATCATTCCCCAGAATGTCTTCATGTTCAATGTCCTAGGTGGTGATGTTGTGAGATGCCTAGCAATTGTGCAAGGTCTCTGCCATCAGTCTTCAAATCCCAATATCAACAATTCTTACAAAAGCAGTTTCAGAAAATGGTAGAGTTTCAGCACAGGCATTGGTCACCTGATTCTTCACTGACAGTTTTGAGCTGCTTGCTGAGTGGCTTGACCTCGGCAACCTCATGCTGTCAGCACAGCTGCCAAAACATCCAAGTCTCCTGTCAGCTTCAAACTTTGCTTCTCATAAACTGTTAAAATCCTTTGCAGCCCCCCTTCTCAAATGATTTACTGCTGCTTTGCTTGAAAAACCATCAAATTGTTTGCAAGCTCCCCAAAGAAGCTCCCTTAAGGCATCTGCACAAGAAATTGATCCCATAGGCAAGTTTCCACAGAGTCTAGTTCTCTGACAGGATTGCAGTGATATCACAAACACCAGACTCTGCAATACTTCTTTTCCCTGCAGATAGGAACATGTATGTATCACCAAATGGCAACTATGCCAGATACCAGTAGTACTGTCTGTAACCACAAACAGTTTCCAAATAACTTACACCATCATAGGTACTGACAATTTCTCATTCTCCTGATTCAAGTCAATCAGAATGGATTTACACATGACCTGATAATAAAGCATATAGACTCCAGATCATACAACATATCAGCAAACAAGTAACAAAAAACACCCCACTCCAAAGAACAGAGAACAGTTTCCCAACAACTCCAGAAAATTGGGCACTGTATTTTGATTGGCAGAAAGTATCAAAGTAGCAGCTTTTCCACATGTGGCCCTCGTTCACATCACTTCATGGAATTGCACTTCCCTCCATCTCAACTAGAAGTTTGAATTATAAAAAAGAAAACTCAACATGACACCCTCAAAGCATTTTTGTCAAAAACTATCATCTCACCATAAGGTCATATTCTTTTCACATCTCAGAAGATAAATGGGCTTCAGCATGAAGACCTTGGTGAAAGCTTCCAGTGTCTAATAATGTTAGTCAGTTATAAAATACATACTTACAGTGCACATTGTGCAGTACACCTACTATACAATGTTACCTCCAAGAAGAGTGCCTTGACTCCAATTAAAGAAACAATAGTGGCAATAACACCACTATCTAGCCTAGGGTTTTCACATCTGCAGAGCACTGGTGGACTCTATGATGACTGCTCCTGCTGCTCCTGCTCCTTTTTTCTACGCATCCTTGCACCCCATGAACTGGAATTTGCATCCTTAGTAGTATTCCGATACTGGAGTCCTGATAATTGCCCCTCCCATTGTCTTTTCCAGTGAACACCTTCCCCCTGAGATTCCCATATGCACAAGAAACCAATCAATTTTTAGGTTACATCAGTGATAGTGTGCCACAAGCTTTTACAGAAGAAGAACCACACAGTTTTCAACCCAAAAAAATTGCACCTGGGTCATACCCTCCCGGTATAATTTCAACCGATTTGGACAGACAGACTACCTCCATGCCATAAAAAAGTTCCCAATTTTGAGCAGAGCACACACAGGGTCATGAAGGTGATCTGTAGTTTCAACAATGTGAGTGCCATGGAGCCTGAGAATATACAAAAGAGGCAGGAAATGATGGAATGTTCAGTGTAAAGTGTTGGAGACTGAAGATTGACTTACCACTGCATTCAGATCCCAGCGCTTTCTGGGCCCAAAATTCAATAGATGAGCATCATACATAGCTCTCCTCCTTGAATCCGAAAGTGTTTCATAAGCTTCTTGGACTTCTAAGAACCTTTTTGTATTCTCTTCAAGCTCCTCAGGTTGACACACATCTGGATGATATCGGCGTGCCATTTGCCTGTAAGCTGTCTTGATATCAGGAAGTTCAACATCATTATTAGCAAGTCCTAATACATCATAGAAAGTTGGCGGATCTGATACCGCAGTTGCTGCAATGAAGCGAAATTTTGCTGCTCCTGCTGGACGCCTCCTGCTCACATTATGCAATCTCTTCAAAGATTTGCTCCATCCTTCTTCCTTCAGCTTCGTGTTTTCCAATGTGAACCAACACCTCAGAGAATCTTCTGCCGCTGCTCCTGCTGCTTGCAATTTCAAACTCCTGCACGTACAAAGGCAGCAGCTGCTATCATAATGGCCGCCGCCGACGGCGGTAGGATGGTGATGATACTTCTTCCCTGCTATACAAACGGTTAGCATACTGACGATTGATGCCTGCTTGCAGCCGAGCATCCCTGGCATATGGAGGAGGGAAATACTCCTTACCAAGATTGCAATTGCATTGTAGACTCACAAAGCAGTTGCTACAAGGACGAGGAAACAAATCTTCACATCCGAGAGAAAGAGATTTGAAACCGAGAAAGCAAACAGATGTTCGAAAGAGAGAAGATTCTATGAGCATGAATAACAGCCAAGAACTCTGCAAGAGATGGCCGATCAACAGAAGAACAGCAGACGAGAGTTCCGGTACACTAAGAGAAAGATATTATACATCGAAGGGAAAGGGTAAGGGAAACAGGGAGAAAAAAAAGCAAAAAACAAAAAAGAGCCAGTGTCCTTAACTTTCATATGCATTCAAAAACGTGGATTCTTGCAATATTATTGTAAGCTGTGCGACCACAGCGTCTTGGAGGCAATTGCAAGCTCTCACAACAAAGACGCAACATGATGTCTTGATTGAAGAGAAGGGTTAATTCTTCGAGAAGGAAAAAGAACCAAAAAATTAAAAAGCATCGACAGCTGAGTCTTGTGACCTCGGCTTCTTTTCGCTCTTTCCGACTGTGTCTCCAACCGAATTTCTTCGCAACAGTAGCCGAGAAGAAGAAGAAGAAAGAAGATGGCAGAAACCCTTGCGACAACAAAACAGCATATCCAAACAACACTCGCGTTTTTGAGCAATTTGGTAAGCACTACGACCGACCGACTGACTGACAGCGCGGTGGAGGAGGAGACAAGAGTCATCCAATTCCATCCAACTTAATCCAAGGTGGATGAACATGATCCACTTGGTGGAGCTCTGATTACTAACTATGGTCTCCGCCTTCATGGATGATTTTTTTTTTCGGAATATACGAATAAAAACAGCAAGGAAAGAAAGCCAAAGTTTGCTCAACATGTTCAAGTCTGGGCTTGCGAAATCTGTCCCCTTTTTTTTCAACTCTTTATTGCTCCAGAATCGGCCCAGCTTGCCGATGTCATAGCCGCCACATTTTGCAACGTTTTGCTTGCAGGCAGTCTCTAGCATTCAAATGGTGTTCCCCAACTTCAATGCAAAAGAGTGGGCACGGATTCTGCTAGATACGCATTCTGCTTGGTAAGCATGCACTGGGCGAGCCTGCTCTCTAGTACAAAAGAGGTGATCCTCCTCTGTTGTCCAAGAATATTACCCAAAGAAGAAGTTGCACGATTCCAACAATTTGTTGCACCACATGATGACTACTTCTGCAAAAGTGTTTTGGTACCTGAGAATCATCTAGTTTGTTGGCATCCATGTAGTAGGATTGGGATACAATTTTGACTTGAACTGGGAACCAATTTGTGGCTGATAAAGCTGAATACCTCTTGGTTGTACTCTTTGCGATTATTGTTAAGTTCATTATTTTTTGGGATTAAATCCCCTATCCATGTTGCACTATTCTGTCTTGTCTCATGATATTGTTTGAACATTTGATTGTTGTAGTAAATGAATGGATTTGGCAATGAATTTCTTTGAAACTTTTTCACAGTTTTGGAAAATTGTCAACCCATTAAGATTATATCATTAAAATCACACTATCACTTGTCATTGAGCTTGCCTTTCTCATCGTTTGCTATCCATCCTTAAAGTCAAGGACTAAAGATATCAACATCAAAACTCAACTTGAGACCCACAATAAAAAGTTCCCCTTTCAGCAATTGCTCTCTCTCTCTCACTTGCTCTAATAGACTCCCTCTCTCTCACAACACAACACACATAATTGAATTGAACACACAAAGCTCCACCAACCTTGGCACAACCTCCTTTTCACAATACATAAAGCACCAATAACCTCTCCCTCCCACAACGCAAGAAAATTTCAACAAAAGGAAATGAATAACTAAAGAACTAAAGATGAAAACAAAAAGCACACACACATTAACCAACCTCTAGACATTACTCACACAAATTTTTTAATTTGCCAAAATGCTCCCTCTAAGAACCTCTCTATTGGAATGTTCATTCCTTACACACATGCAACAATTTGCCAAAATGTTCATCACAAAAACCAACATACTTACAATGGGGGGGGTGTTTTAACGCATAAATAATACTACATTTTTTTTAAAAATTACATTAGTTTGAAAACATGAATATTTGATTTTTTTTTTGTTTTTCATTATTATCCATGAATCTATTTTCGAATAGAAATTTGATTTGATTAAGGTTGATAGGCTTTTAGATGATCAATTGAATCGACTTATATTTTATTGATTATTCCCCCATTTTTAACCTTTGTCAACAAACTTGCCGCCACGGTAGAACAACACTTTGATTGATTATAACACCCATGGAAAATGTGGGCATCCCAATTGGTATGAAGTAATATAATTACTTTTCAAAATATAAAGATACAGATACAAATATATAGGGATATGACATGATATATTATAGATACCTACCTTTACATAAACAAGTGTGTTCAACAAGGTAATTAGTACCCCAAACAACCACTTCTTCAAACTTTGGAAGCTTTAACTTGAAGGTGTAGACTATGATATGTCATCAACTTCATGTTTTCAATCCATGCACATATTATATAACATTGTAAATAGATTTGGGCATTTTTTCCAGGGTCAAAACTATGAATGAACTTATGAATTTATGAACCTGTAATCATTAGGGTTTTTTTTTTCACTTTTGTGGTGTAGCCACACTAACAACCATCTATAGAAGGATATAGCCGAATTTGGCTATAGGATAGGTAGGATAGTTTTAAAAAGTTTGGAATCCTGCTGCTGTTTGGTCACCTACAGGAGAAGCCCTCTAAATCTAATGAACCCCCAATCCCAACACTATGCTTTTTTCTGTTGAAAATTTTCAACAATTTTCCAAGAACAAGCCTTTGTAGGCTTATAATCAGTGTTGTGTGAGTATATTATTTTTGATATATCTTAAAATAAGGGTACATAATTTTTTTTAATTTTATTTATCCAATGTGTAAGGGTAAATTATGATTTTTTTCCATTAGGGTAAGGTCTAACTAAAATCATTTATAATATTGGGTAGATGGGTAAGGTTTGGGTGCCTTTTATCATATCCCCCTAGTTAAGGTTAAAAAAAGGTAATGAAAGGGTAAATTATTTTATTTAACAAAAAGTGGGAATTTTTTTTTCACATTTTGAAATGTATGTAAACAACTTTCATATGCTTAAATCTAGTGGGACAATGCACACATGTGATGTCAAATTACAATAATGAGATTACATAAAAATATTTCAATTTTTTATTCCTAAACATACATAAAATGAAAGGCCATTAAAATCAAATTAGACAACATGCCACAAGTGCCCTATTAAAAATAAATCAAAATTTAAAAATCAAAATATCCCATATTGACAAGCTTAATAAAATGATTTAATTGATCTTCAATTTTTAGAATTTTGTTTCAACATTGCCAAAGTCATCAAGAGATTGAACCCTTACAAATGTTTCACAACTACACACACACCTTTTGGTTGTTTGCATTTCTAGAAGGCAATGCATCCATGGCTATTGTTGTTGGTTTTAGATATACCTTACTTGTACCCATCTAGTATATTTGGGTAAATGATATACCCACACAACATTGGTTACAATCAATAGGATTTTAAATGTTCCTTTTGTCTCAACCTATAATGGTACTATGACAAATAGACAAGCTTTTGATTGTGAGAAATTATCAAATAGACATTTCACTGCATAATTTGTTTGAAATTTAACCAAATTTAATTTTCAACAACTATAGGATATTACTAATTACTTCATCAAAAATATAAATTGGATTTAATTGATTACATGCCAATATATAAAATGATGATTACAAAAATAATTTATAAAATCATTTGTGAGTTGTATACTTTTGTAGGATAACATGATATAAATCTACAAATTGATTAATTTGAAACCAACAATCATACACATATTCTACACAATTCTTTTCATTTAGGTCTACACAAAATGGGGTAAATAAATATGAAATTGGATTTCCACATTCTATAATATTATCCCAAAAAAATTATTACAACAAATAAATATATGAAAGTGAACCATGTTTTATTAGCATTTTTTCTTTGACTTATATATATATATATATATATATTCCACCTTCTAGTTTTCTTAATCTTAACTACCTATTTTATTTTATTTTTGGTGGCAATTTTTCACCACATGGTAACAAAAGAAATTGCTTGGTTAAATGGTCTTAAGGATTTTGAACTACAAGATTTGAAAAAATCACCATGATGTGATGACACAGATGGGTAGATAACCCATCTTATCAATTGACGATCTAAATGCACACACCACCCACATAGACCAACCTCCTTCATTGGATGCTAAAAATATACTTTGCAACGAATTGCTATTGTCACTTTACTTCTTCGAATGTGGCTCTCATAGCTAGCACTAATGAAAGCTTAGGAACAAAGTTCACCATTGATATCCATCTAGGATTTTGAAGGAACTTTAGTATTATAATAGGATGAGATTTAGTTTTTTTGCCTTGATAGATTTAGTCTTGAATGTTCAAATTGAGCAAGTTGTAATGGAAGAATTACAATGGCAAAAGGTGCAAAAAAGAAATGTTGCAAGGGAAAAATTTTAGTTTCATTTTTGAAAGTAAGCATCCAAAACTCAAGAGCATTTTTTTCAAATCTTCATGTTCCTACTTTGATCACATCATTTTGTGATGTTACATTCAAAATCAAATCTTTGTTGTTCATGGTTTTTTCAATGCTTCGAATCACACAACATCAAGATACCAACATATTTATATTTTTGAAAGTAGGCATGAATTGGGATTTCTCTCTAATTATAATTGATGGCTAAGGAATATGTTAATGGGTTCTTGAATGTCAATACATCAAATATTGGAATGTTGCAAGTTACAACAGTATGAAGTTTTGAAATGCAATTTGACATCACATTCATCATCCAAATTTTTCATTAATTTCAATGCTCATATATCCAAGTTTTTTTTCTAAGTTTAATCCCATTTATTTATGAATCCCGAATGTTGTGAATATTTTACATGTTTTTCAAAACCTAAATCTTCTAAGTGTTGTGTGAATCCTAGGTGTTTCATGACTTGAGTCTTGTGTGAAGTGTCAATAAGTGTGTGAAGCTAAGACCTAAATGTTTGTGTTTGTCATGCATACCCCAATGTTTATGTCTACTATGCATACTTGATTCATTATAAGGTTTCATTTTTCAATTATGGTTCCTTTTTTAGGTTTTGATGACCTTTAAGTGCCCTTTTTTCAATCTTTTACAACCATTAATCCTTCTTGTAGTAATGTAAACTTCAATTGTCCAAATGTAATAAAACTCATTTTATCATCCAATGTGATCCAAAGTTTTATTACATCTATTTTTGTGAATATTGCATCTCGAAATGGAAAGGAGTTAAAGGTTTGTGTGAAAATTCTTGCATGTCCTTTTTATGAACTCATTAAAGCATGTCTTTGTGAAATTTGGCTTGTGAAGTTTGTATGTCATCACTTGCAAATATTACAACCATACATTGTTTACCATTTAAATTGTTTGTATAGGTTTTCAACTTCTTCCATTTGCAAAAATCTACTTTATATTACTAAGGATATAATATAAGAAAAGGGTAGTTTTTTTAACATCCCCATTGTTCAAGAACAACATGCATTTGTTAAGGGGGTGGAATGAGTACATGATTTTGGATGAACAAGGCATTTAGGATAACGACCGACATGGAACTTTATTGGTTTCAATTTTGAAATCTTGTTGGTTTTGAATCATGGTGATGTGATTTGGGATAGTTCAAATGAGAGAGTTCTGGAAAACATAAGGATTTTGAGATAAACCGTTTTGAGAGAAGAATAAGGGGAGCTATAGGTACTTGTAATAAAAAACCATAATTTTATTTTGGATATAGCACATATTTTATTTGTTGTTTTGATTTTCATTTCAATAGAACATGGGATTTTATTATATTTTTAATTCATGTTTATAATAATATAAATAACTACAGACTTTTGAAGTGAATTTTATGTCCATATTGTTGTGTGAATTTTTTGTAGTATCATAATATGATGAAATGAATTATAATATTGTTTCTGCAATTTTTTTCAATGTATTTTAAAAGTGTAGATTTTGGTTATATGAAATAACCATGAATATGGTGTTTTCATGAATGACAAGGTTAAGTGTGTTAAAAATTAATGAAAAAATAGTGGATGTATGCATGTGAAGTGCAGACTTGTTATTATAATAATGTGGAATACTTTTGTAGGAATTAAATTTCACGTCTATTAGCATTCTTGTGTTTTTTTCCCCTTATTTTCCCTGCAATTCTCATGCACTTGTGTATGTTTCGTAAACAATGGAAAATTGAGAGCCACTCCCCTTTTTAGTGGTCCTTTTTTCTTGGTATATTAGAACTTTGATTATTTTGGGTAAATGTGTGGTTTGTTTTCTTTTGGTTGGAGGATTATGCTAGTCCTCTTTTAGTCTTTCACAAGTAGAAACTTGGTTTGATGAATCTTAAGTGTACAAATATGGTTTTAAACAAAAATAGAAACCAAGGATGTAGATTTTGTATAATGGTTTAAGTGCATTTTGTTGTGTAATGTGGTTATGAAACAAAGTAAGCAAAATTGAAAACTTTTCACATTCAATAACCATAAAACCATCCATGTCGAAACATTTATTGCCACAAATGCTACATTGCTCAAAATCCAAAAACAAGCCAAACTTTTCACATGCATTGTTTACTACAAATCTTGACAACTCCTTCGACATTTGATTCCTTTTTAATGGTGCAAGAATTCAACTTTGTACAAAACTAATGATCTTAATCACTACCCATGCCTTCAAAGGCACCTCTTGAGTCTTGAGGTATTGCATGCATCAATTTTCAATAGAGGAATTTCAAAAATAACATTTCCATCATATTATTTCAAATGATTCAAAATGCTAGAATTTGCCCACGTTGTGTTTGATTAGTTTTGACTTTGACCCTTGCCTTTCAATGCACTTATATAAGAATAGAATCCACTCCATTGCCCCATAGTGACATTTGGTGGGAAGGAATGACATCTTATTTACCAAAAGTCATTATAGTCAATTTTGATGTTGTGCAAGGCTCCATGGGAATGTTCCACAAGATGCCAATGCCATCATGTGATGCAATTTTGAGAGTGGAAGGAAAGAAATTCTACAAAGGAATTGGAAGAATGTCGAAGGCAATGTGAAGCCAAGTTGAACATTGATAGAAATAGACTGCAAATTTCCTTGTGATCAAGTGCATCATCATTGAACAATTTGTCATTCAAAACAAAATATAGGAGTATATTTGAATCTTAACCTAGATCCAATAATAGACATGTGTGGAACTTTCACTTGGCAAATTGATGGCTTGCACTTGGTTGATGACAATGTAATAACCCTTTGATCTTGAGGTGAGTGATTGTGAGGTGAGGGGCAAGGACTTGTTGTGGTGAATGATGGTTGCAAGAAATTATGTTTCTTAATAATGAAGGTAGTTGGTCTGTGGAAACAACTTCAAATGCAACATCAAACCTTTTCATATGAGTACGTCCAAAGTGCTAAATTCTTGCTTGCACACATGTTTAAGATGAATGTTTTTTTTCAAATTATCTCATCTAAGATGTGTATAAAAGATTGTGCAAATTAATATTGTAATTTCTTTCCAAACAAAAGGCATGAGAATTATGTAATTTTAAACTTCTAAAACTTATGATTTAAACATTTTTGTGCAATATGATGCAATATTCAATGGATTTGAAATAAGATCATGTTGAATAAAAAAAAGTAATATGTATAAGTTTCCTAAATGCATTGAATATACGTATCATTTCTAACTTTCAACGATGTTGTATATTGCTTATCATTGAACATATACAACATCAAATACCATATATGTATGTGGTTGTGTGTGTGTATTATATGTATTGAACCTTGCCTTTTACATTTAAATGGGAAAGATATTTTGTGTGGCAAGTTTTCACTATTTTGCACATTTTTGGGGGAGAAAAATGTAGATAAAATGTTAGTTTGAAGTTTAATTTAATGTGTTTTTCTAGCAAACATTTGTCATTTTTGGGAAGTTTCTTTTGGAAAGAAAAACATTAGGTGTAAATAAAACATGAACATCAAATATTAAAAAAATATTAATAAGGTAAAACCTTAAGATGGGGGATTCCTAAAATAAATGTAAGGTAAAACCCAAGGGGGCAAATTTAAAAATAATAAGGGCCTTGTGAGGCAGAGTTGAATGTTGGCCCAATTCCCATAATGCCCATCCCCATTTACACAACATATAGACCAATGTTGGGAGGTTTTTTAATTTGGCATTGGTTATTTGTAGGTTTTTAAACCTAATATATAGACATATATCCAATGATCCCCATTTTGTTAAACCCCAGTCCTTGCCTCCAACGTGACACTTAAAAAAAACCCCATACCCACCTTCGTTATAAACTATAAACTTCACTTTTTAAAAATCTGACCTTGATTTTGTTTCAACATTAAAAAATACATAAGGTTTTTTATAAAAAATTCAACATGCAACAAGTTTGAAAATTGCCTTGAAATTTTCAATGGTTTTTCCAAAGAAACTCAACTTTGCAAAATATGATAACTACTTGCATTTTTACAGTTTTTTTCAAAGAAATATGATAAAATATGAAAATTTCTTGTACTTTTTCGAAGGTTTTCTTTTAGTGAATTATGTCATTTGCAAAACATGAAAATTGCTTGGTTTTTCTTAAGGTTTTGTCAAAGGTGCCTAATTTGGTTTTGTGTTTTTGTTAAAGTTTTTTAAATTTTTGGTTTTTGGTTTCTTATTTCTTGTGATGGAAAAAGTGGGATCATTAAACATTCAACATTAAACACCACAATTTTTCTTGAACTTTTTGAATCCAACTTCAAAACAGGTAAGAGTTGTTATTCTTCCCTATGGATTTATTCATCTACTCACAATTTATTCAAGGATGATAATTTGAGTGCATTATATGCACTAAATGAAGGCGAGAACAAAAAAAACCTTCAAATATGTTGTATGTTTTTTCTCTAGATTGTTTCATTGTTTTTTATTTGTTTGGTGCATGTCTTTCTTCTTCTAAAGCTCTATCAACAAGCTCAAGGTGTGATATGCAACTATAAGTGCTTTGCACCACCTATGTGTATTTGTTGTTTGTCCACCTTTTCCAATCATCACACTACTCATAATGCATTCTCATAACTCACCTCACACCCCCACAACAACCCCCCCCCCCTTTTCAATCTCTTTGTTACAACTATCATGGAGTCTTTACCTTCAAACATTTTCATTAATATGGAAGCCAAACTTAATGGTTGTTATGCAACTAATGTTAAACATTTAGTAAGGTGGAATAATAACATTGTGAATAGATTAAACATGAGGCCCCATCTAAGGCCCTATTTATCGTTGTCATTGATGACCTTATAGTGCAAAAGGCGTACTTTTTGGGAAACTTGAACAAGCAAACAAGGCTTTGGAAGCTTCATTAGAAGGCTTCTCACATTTGGGCCTTTTGTTAAGTAAACAATAACCAACCTATTGATTTGGGTATAATCAAATCATGAAATGTATTGTTTGTCGAATGAATTGATTGGCCTTGAGATTTGGTGCATAAGATGCCGCAAAAAACTTCATTGTTTCCCACGAGACTAATGAAATATCAACCATGAAAAAACATATGGAACAAAACCATGTCGTTTTATTTTAAAAGTATGTAAAGGAGGTACATGTTTATCCCCAAAATCTTCTTAATCAATAACCAACTATTAAATGGTAGTATGTTTCCCAAAATACCATCTTTAAATATTTTTCCTCTTCAAATCCATTCCCAAAGACCATGAAACACAAAAGAGGTTTTTGGAAAAAATCGTATTGTTTATAATCAAAGGTTTTTTGTCACCAAGGATTGTTGAACCTATAATTTGGTTCCATATCTTGACTTTCCAACTCTAGCAAAAGGTGAACTTCCCATGTAAATACCAAAAAGTTTTCACCAAAAAATGGTTTCATGCATTGGTGGACAATACCTTGGTCGAACATGTGTATACTACATTGGCTGAATGTTTTTTAGCCACATGCACATTTGATTTTGAGGATGAGGTTGAACAAGAAGAATTTCTAGATCTTTGTGATTTTTGGTTTCCCTTTTTCATGTTCCTTTGTCTGAATTTTGATGTTCCTTGTTCCTCATTCCATCAATATGGGCATAATTTGAAGCTATTTTATGTTGTTCATATCTTAATTTTAATTTAAATCATTAAAGCTTTTCTTCACATCGATTTTGTCTTTTGGATTTTGGATTTTTAGAATAAGTGCCTGGTTGAATGAAAATTCATTTGAACTATACTTGGTATTTGTTTTCCAGGGTTAATTTTAGACGAATATATAACTTTAGCGCCTTGTTGAAAATGAGAATTGAAAAATTTGTGTTATTTTGTCTACCTTAAAAAAATTAGAAACTTGATTAATTTCAAAAGCTTCTAAAATGCTTTCGTTGAATGAAAATTCATTTGAACTATTCTTGTTATTTGTTGTCCATGACTAATTTTTGAGAAATACCCAGTTTCAATGCCTCCTTGAAAGATAGAATTGACAACATTGTGTTGTTCCTTTATTTTCCCAAAACTACAAACTTGGCGGATTTTAAAGGCCTATGTAGTGTAAGTGTGAACATTAAAAAAAATCATATTAAAAACAAAGACTCACAAACAACTGAAATAACTGAATTTAACCTAGATGACAACCGAAACAATGAAATGAATTAGCTGCTTTGCCTGAAAACTGGGACTATAATCAATAGGTTTATTGAAAAACCAAGATTAAAAAATCACCCAATGAATTTAAAAATGAGATAGATGTAGTCAGTCAAGGGCTTTGCTTGAGAACCGTTTCATCTAACCAATAAGCTTTTTCTTAAAAAATCAATCAAGAGAATCGCCCTTCCAATCTTCTAAGCCCTTGGAACTGATCAATTTTTACAAATCTTTAATTTTTAAGAAACCGAAACCAATCAATTTTCTGAAATCTTTTTTTTCTGGTATGAGCCAAAACCAACCGGTTATGTAAAATCTAGAAAGTCAATTACCCTGAACCGGTGGTTCTTTGAAAAAGCAAAGACCCACCCAACACTGATAAAAGTTGCCCTGTTCTTTTGTTAAGAAAAGCTTGTGATATCTGCTGGGTATCAGAGGAAAAAAAGATAACTAGCTTTTTGTAAACACAATACTGGCAGCAATAGTAGGCATTACCTAGAGCTTCACCCCTTTGGCCCACTGATATAGGTGAAAGGAGGACAACATTTGCCAAAGCATAGGGGATAAAAGTGAGGTGCTATGGAGAACATGTTGAGGAACACATTGGGAACTTGGGGAACATATTGGGAACCTGATGAGAACTCATTGGGAACTTAAAAGGAACATAGACGAGAACACATTGGGACCAGGGAAAAAAGAAAAAAATCCTTCCCCCCTCCCCCGCCAAAAAACTTAAAAGGGAAAAAAGCAAGGCGCCTTGAGCGTATGCTTGGGCCAAAAATTATGCTTCCCATTGACTGCACAAAATTTCTCTTCCCAAAAGAGTTCATCACCATTTTTGGCCTGGGCTTATACCCTGTGCAAAGAACACCCTACCTATTGCAGAAGACACACTATCCACCTTCCCTAGTCTAATGTAGCTTACCCATCTTCAAGACGCAATCAACCTTATCTTTGGGTGTCCACAAGTGAGAGAGGACAAATCTCGTATCCCTGAATCCCTCTGCTCTGAAAGAAAAAAGAAACTGTCAAATTGCGTTTAAAAACATCACACTATTTCAGTGACATTAGGGCCCTACCACTGGTTAGCCTATTTACAACAAGCCAACAAGTTTCTCAGAACTTTTCATTGGTGGAAAATGCGATTGGGCATATGCTTTCTGTGTGTACCAAAAGATGTGTACTTCAGTACCATACTCTGTACTTGCACCTGCGACAAGCTTGCTGCTAATTATGGACTGCAGACTCGGTCTTCAAAGTTCATTGTTCATGCATGAATCATACCTACCACCTACCCATTTGCTTTTCTCCTCTCTTTCTTATGAAGTTTGGTTGTGCCCAATTAGCTTCTGAAAATCAAATGCTAATTAAACACAAATGGAGATTAAATTTAAGCATACAAAATTACTTTCTTTTTCAGTAAAAAACTAAAAGTGCAAAGCTCGATTGAGATTTGATAAGTGGGCTTTTTTTAAAGGAATTTTGTAATGTAGCATAACTTCAACGTCTACTGGTTTTTGGGCCAATTTTGTGATGTAGTGGCCAAAGTGGGGAAGGGTGGGGAGGGAGACTCAAAACATGAAAGTTTGGACTACCCGTGTTTGGGTTTTGATGTTTTCTTTGCTTTCAAAAAATGCAAATTAGAGCCTGAACCAGATCAGAATCCAGATTGAAGCAAACGAGAGTTTTTGTAAAAACAATGGCCAGATCTCATATCTCATTATTGCAGCAGATTTATCAAACCCAGAGAATACAAAATAAAGAGCCGATGAGTATAAAAGTGGCCATTAATTATTTTTTTAAAATCTTCTAATGACGCTCCATTAAAAAAACTTTGGGGGGATGGGTGGTGGGTGGAAAGAATAAAAGGGGAAAAAAAAAATGGTGTCAAATTAGAGCTGGAATTAGAGATTAGACAAAAGTTGATCTTTCAGTAATTGAGCTGGGTTTAAGCTTAGGATGAATTAGGAATGGATTAGGATAGTAGACAGAAGAAGCCTCAAGGTGTGAAAAAGAAGGAGAAGAAGCACAAGGTACACTTTTCTCCAGATCTGACCTCCTCCAGAAAACACTGCAGGGAAAACCAAAGAGAAGGGAAACTTGGGAAAGGCACATCTGAGTTTGTTGACACATTATGGGACCATCATCAGACCTTCCAGGACAGTGGACAAATCCTTAACAGACTTAACGGCTGCAGAAGAAGAAGAACAAGAAGCTGAGAATGAGCACAAATGTGCAGCAGAGTAGCTCAGGGGTTGCGATTAATCTTTGCATAATAATAGTGGTTTCACTTCACATACAAACATTACATGAGAGAGTGCACAAGATCTCCGGAAGCTGCGTAGAGCCACTTCCGCGAATACTTTGAGGTGAGCTTCTCAAGACGAATAACTTCACACATATGATTTTACACTACCCTGATCTCGTCTCAAAAGAGCTTGATCGGCCATTATGAGTACCTTAGTTGATTAGATTAAAACCAGCTACTCTTCTTCTCAGGCTGATCCTCCGAGTACTCGTTGGTAGTCTCCTCCTCATCGCCACCGAACCAGCCGTGCTTCTTTTCCGGGCCTTCCTCAAGCTCCTCCCGATCTTCTTCCTCCTCCTCTTTCTCGTGGTGTCCATAAAGTCCCACTCCTGCTCCTGTGACAGCGACACCAGCCGCGACTTCCATCTCCAGCTTGTGCCTAGCGGCGTTCTCAGGGTCTTCCTCCATCTCATGATGCTCATACTGTCACATCCAAAGTAAATAATCTCCTCGTTAAAGTATCAATCCATTCAAATGCATCATAAAATCTATATCCTTACCTTAGCATGCGCTATAAGACTTTACATACGATGTTCAAAGTCCAGTGGTAATGTACAGCATTGCTATCGGAAACTCTAGACATAATCTGTCACATTCGTACCGATCTTTAACGTCTGGCCATGTTCAATGGGAACAGCAGGAGTCAATAGGCCTCGAATAGGGATGAAAAATCACAACCGGACAGCAAGCTCACCAATGCGTAGCCCCCAGCGGCCGCAGCAGTAAGGAGACCGCCGACCTCCGTCCGCTCGTCCGTCGTCTCTTCATCTCTCGACTGCTCAATAGCATCAAGCCTCTCCTGAGCATCGCTTTCTTCCGTAGTCTGATCTGCATCTGGACTGTACCCGAAATCTCCTCCTACACCGTCCTCTGCACCGTACGAGTTCGTCTTCCCACCGCCGTAACCAGAGTCGTCAGAATCACCATAGCTCGGCTTCTCATAACCTCCAGCTTCATCTCCGTCGTAAGACGATTGCTGCCTGCGGCCACCGTCGACGTCATCACCATAACCGGAGTCGCCGTAAGTCTCGGCAGCCGCCGTCTCGTAGCTGTCTTGGTCATCGCGGCGATATCCCCACTCAGACATCCTGCACGCCTGTAAGAAAGAGTGCGAAAGAGAGAGAGAGAGAGAGAGAGATAGAGACAGAGACAGAGAAAAGATTGCAAGCGAGAGCTGAGAGTTCGAGACAGAACAGCAAGTTTTTCACGGTGCGATGCGAGGACGGAAGCTTTGTAGAGCGAAGGAGCGAAAGGACAAGACCGAAGGGACGCGAATGGTCGAGAACCCACTATTCTCTGCACGACAGGCGTTTTTAAGTCCGCGGCTCTTGCTTCGGATTTGGTTCGAGCTTCGGGATAGCTTCGGGAACGCGGAACAAGCGAGATCTACGCGGTATTCTGCGGTTCTCATGGGGAGAATGGATGAAACTTTCGTAGCCGAATGAGATTTTTGTGAATTGGCCAGAATAGCTTATTACTTAGCCGTTTGGGATGGATGAACAGGTCGGTTCCTCCTGATGTTGTTTTTTTAAGTTTCCTTCTCTGGAAAGGTAAAAAAAAGGAGAAAATTTCTTTTGAGAAATTTCTTTTCTACAGGCTGTGGTAAACCAGGATCTACATGGGTAACCTCACCTTCTTGAGTGAAGGGTAGGGTAAAGGTCCAAGGGCCATTATGGGCTGGAGAAGGCATTTTGCTTTTTGAAAAGCACCCCCAAACAATGGAGGAAAAAATTATTATGCTGGGTACTAGTGATCAATATAACTTGCTTCAAAAAAGATTAATAGTTATTAGTTGCATACCAACCTATAGAATGAGATTAGTTTGACGAAGATTATAGTCTCTTATTGTATGACTTTTCTTTTTTCTTTACCATATTTCTTTCTTGAAACCTTACAAAAGTCACAAGAACATGAAATCGCACTAGAGTTGCATGAAATCAAATCACCAACACAAGACCAAAATAAATCGAGATATAGGGTGAAGTCTATTAGTAATAAACATGTAAAATGTAACTTGTTATATGTAACTTGATGGTAGTTGTTGACCCGTGTTTTTTTTTTTAATTTTAAATTTTCTCAATAAGCAGATTCTAAGGATGAAAACCAGTTTATAGTAAGGGTCATGTTAACCACACCATAGAACAACAATTATACACATGCCAATCATGTTTTTATAAACATTAATTGATTATATTGATCACTTAACATGAATGAATGTTTGCACCCATCACTGATCGCTGGTTGTATCGATTGTAATACAACTTATATAAGTAAATCTGTACCTATTACATAATTGGTACGTTTCAATTAGCTAATACGTTGCTTATCAGTTACTAACAGGTTAACTATTAGGTAATTAGTTGTAATTATTTTAGTAGAATGTGAACCTATATAAGGATATTAGTTGGAAGAGGATTACAATCTTTTTTATGATCTCTTAGATGACTTTGTTTTATAATATTTCTAATTAATTCTATTCTTCTTCATACTCTCATTTTGAATGCTCAATCTCTATCAAGTCCAAAATGCTAGGGCAATTCAGTGGTAGAAGAGCTTCTGAGAATGGCATACCATGGTAAATGTAATATCACTCATTGTCCTGCCCATAGCTTATGGACCCTTTATTGGTTCTGACTTACAGAGGTATTGTGGGAACACCTTCGGAGTTGGTATTGGGGTTGAAGAATCAAAAGTTAGCTGAATAGATAAGGTTATAGGTTTGTGTGTAATTTTATAAAAAAGTTGGGTGGGAGTATCATGAGGTTTATAAGAGGAAATTTAGAAAGAGTAAAAGGGTTAAGATATATATATATTTTCCCTTCTCAAGGGTTTGTTTTTATTATTATTTTGGGGTTTCAATGGGTATAAGGAGTGGATAATTCAAGTAGATTGAAAGAATTATAAGTTATAAATGGAGCTTTAAGAAAAGAGGATGACAAGTTTTTTAAAAAAAATTCAAAAGGGATTCTTTTGGGTGAGGAGGGGAGGATGGACTAATTCCACCCACTTTCAAAGGAGTTTTTTTGGGCGGGATTGGGAGAGGTGATTTTGTTTTGGGGATGGGAACTATGTCAAGAGGTTGTTTTTTGGGTGGCATGGGAGGGAGAAGTTTGGTTGTTTCTCAAGGTAACAAGGTTGAGTTTTTTTTGTTTTTCAAGGAATTTTTTTTTGGTGGTGTGGGATGGGGTGGTTGGAGAAAGGGGGTGGGTATATTCTTTTTTTCTCCTTTTTTCTTTCATAATATGGTGACTTAATGAAGATTTATTTTCAAGAAAATATTTTATCCAAATCAATATCATTTTTTTGGGCATGGAACTTTTTCAACACAAAGATTTAATTTTGAAAATTTAACCCAAAAAAAAAAAAAATGCAATTTCGAGTTTTTTTGTGTGATAAATTTTTTTATGTACATGATAAAAAAGTTGATGTTTAACAATATGTGTGTGTGTGAACAAAAATAATGGAGAAAAATTTAAGGTTCAAATGTAAGCATGAGGTGCATAATTAAAATTCATAAGTTGCCAAGGGTATTGATGTTCATTACTAGACCATAATTTAGTCGCCAAATCATGGATATGATCTTTTATTGTCAAATTGAAATCTACCATAGTCAAAATTATTAAAATTCAATACAAAGTTAAAAAAGGTTTTTATAACATTGTATGTTTATTGTCTTTCTTTTTTTGTGCCAGGAATAATGTGTTTGGTTTAAGCTTCCTCCATTTGTTGATTGTTTTTTTTGTTTCTTTTGCAAATGTGTGTTTCTACAAGTGTATGTTTTGTCAAATGTGTGTTTTTGCAACTATTAGTTTTTCCAAGTACTATTTCATTTGTTTATTGTCAAATTTGTTTGGGTAAGTTTTATTCCTTTTTTTTGCATAATGTTTGTTGTTTCAATGAAAGAAACTAGATTAATGTTACAGTGGATGACTTGAATTTTGGAATTACATATGTTGCATTTGAGGCAAAAGTGTTCAATAAGTATGGTGCCTTTGATCAAATTACAAATCCTAATTATGCATATTTGCATTGTGATTTGTTTAATAGGGTAACTATGACCATAATCACTTTGAAGGCGAAATTGTCTCATATAAAAACACATAAGCAGCATTTGCACAAAGGCATGTTTATGAAGGTGGAAATTTTTTTGGCATTGAATCGAAGTCCAATACAAGTTTTGAAAAAGGTGACATGCATGTTGTCAGTACAATTGACTCAACAACCATTGTGTCATCAATTTGTGCATTCCAACTCAAATTAATTCCCATGTCTTTCCACATGGATTCCATTAAAAAATTAAAAATATATATTTAAAGTTGAAGGTTGGTTACCATTGTTGTAATCATCATTGATGTAAAGGGAATAGGGGATAACAATGGAATGAAAACATGGTAAATTAGATTGCAAATGTTCCTTGCATCATAAATGAAAAGTAGCTAGGAAATATGCTTTGATATATTGAACTTTAAAATATTATTTAGTTCAAAGATAAATATGAAAGTTTTTTAACTTTGTTAAAAACTTTAAATAAAAAATACATGTTTAAAATAGGTTTAAGTAGATTCATGGGAATTCAAGCAAAGGTCACAATCTATTTTATAGCCCTTATGTAGATTATAAGTAAATGAAACATTACATTTTTTTAAATTTTGAATTAATGGGGCCCTAAAATGTACTTGTGGTTTTTCATCTTTTTCACATTTTAATAAAAATATATCTAGCTTGTATGGTAAAAGTAGGTTTGAAAAAATATATATTTATCGATTGATTTCAAACCTACTTGTAATTTATTTTTATTATACTAAATTTCTTCAAAACTTATACTCAATTTACCAAAAACCCAATGTAGGCGTAGATGTTTTCAAAATGAAAGAAAAAAAAATTCAATTTATTTTTTTATATTTTTATAAAAAATCGTCATATTTTAAAATAAAATTTTAGGCAGATGTTTTTTTTAATCTAATTTATCATGCTTTCACCCAAAGGTGAAAAAAAACTATTGATTGTAAATGGAAAAGGTGAATTTGACCAAAATGTTTCTGTTCTTGGTAACAATTTCAAAACAAAATATGAACAACTTTTTAAGGCATACAATGGAGGGTAATGTGCTATGGTTTTAATAAAAAAATGTGATAATAACATCAAAAGGAGATCAATATTTGAAAGCACAACATTACACAATATTAACAAAGGTTGTTGATGAAACTATTCAAGCTTGTTTATTTCAATTACACAACAAATTATCAAGTGTTCAACCTGCATTGAAAGAGATAAATTCCTTTCCTATCCTTCACATAATTCAATGTTCTTTTCAAATTTACACAACAAACATCAAACAAAACCAAATGTTCATTTCATGTATTCAAATATATTAAAAAAGATAATAAAAATACAAAAATAATGCAATGAAAAACAAATTTCAAAGTTTTCTTTTGAACGTGGAAAAAAATTAAGTGATTATTTAATTTTCATTTCCTAAGGAGAATTGGGTGACCACCCAAGTTTCCTTTTCCTAAAAGAACATTAAAATTGTGTGGCCACCCAATTATCCTTTTTTCCAATGCACATGAAAATTGAGTTGGTACCCAATTCCCATTTACAAAAAAAAAAATTCAAAATTTGTTTTCTAGGCACTTAAGAAAATTGAGCAAGCCCCTAATTCTTATTTTTTTTAGGAAAAAAATCTCCTTTCTAGGATTTTTTTTTTTTTTTTCCCCCTAAGTTGTCAAAAACAATTGGGTGGCTATAGATTATCCTCAATTTAAAGGAACATGAAAATCAAACAACCACTTGATTCTTCTTTGCCAAAACAAATTTCAAGTTTTTTTTTGCTTAAACAATTAGGAGAATTGGGTGGTTGCCTGATTTTCCTCATCCTAAAGGAACTTGAGATTCAAGTGATGATTTGATTCTTCTTTACAAGAACAAATTTCAAGTTTTTTTTCTTAGCCTAGGCATTCAGGAGAGTCGGGTGGCCACCAAATTCTCCTCTTCCTAAAATAAAATTGGAATTGGACAATCATTCGATTCTCCTCTTCCAAAAAAAACATGGGAATTCAACAATTACCCAATTCTCCTCTTTTTAAAAAAACATGAAATCCAAATGGCCACCCAATTTTCCTCTTCCTAAAAGAACATGAAAATTGGGTGCCCACCTGATTATTATTTTGAAGAACATTAGAATCAAATGGTCGCCAAATTTTCTTTTACAAAAGAAACTTTCAAGTTTTTTTTCGTGGCTTGAGCATTAAGAAGAATCAAGCAATTGCAAGATTTTCCTCTTCCAAAATGCACATGAAAATTGGGTAGTTGTCCAATTTTCTTTCACAAAAAAAATTTAAGTTTTTTTCTTTCTTCAACCAAGAACTTAGAAAAATTGGGTGGCCACTAGATTGTCATGTTTTTTTAGGAAAAGGAATGTGATTTACAAAAAGATTAATTTCAATTTTTTTTTTTGGGCTATTCAAGATAATTAGATGGCCACCCAATTCTCTTCTACAAAAAAAATTCAAGGTTTTTTTCTTGGCCCAAGCTCTTAGGGGAATCGAACAACCACCAAATTTTCCTCTTCCCAAAAGAATATAAAATTGAATAGTCACCCAATTCTCCACTTCTCTAAAGAACGTGGGAATCAATCGACTACCCAATTTTGCTTTACAAAAAAAATTTAAGTTTTTTTTCTTTTGTGTATCTCAAGTAGTCAAAAAAATTAAGTGGCCACCCAATTTTCCTTTTCCTAAAAGAACATGAGAATCAGTCGACTGCCTAATTTTGCTTTACAAAAAAGAATTAAAAGATTTTTTTGGAAAAGGAATCTTTTCTTTTAAAAAAAATTGAAGTTTTTTTTTGCCTATATTGAAAGGAGAATCAACTGGCCACTGAATTTTCCTCTTCATGTCAAGGAGACTCCTTTCTTTCAAAAGAGAACAATCAAGTGGCCATTCAATTCTAATGCAAAATAAAAACAAAAACAACCATTTGATTATTTTTTTTCTTGAAGAAAGGAAATCCAAACGGCCACATAATTTTTTCTACTATATTGCCCTATAGAAAATAAAAATACACTCAAGAATGAAAATTCATGTTTTATTTCATACTAGACATAGAATACAATGTTGCTATTAAAATTGAAAAAATTGTTTTTATGTACTTCATTGGAATTCCTCTTTAAATAAAAAATATTGGATAAAATGTTTTGAATATGTTTGTTCAAAGAAGATCATATTGTAATTTTAATATAAAAAGGTAGACAATTATATGAAAAAAATTATAAATAAAGTTTTCTAATTTTCTCCACATTGACCCATCACCTTTGAACATTGAAAAAATTTTGTTGTCTTTTTTTTAGTGCATCAAATGTCACCAAAATCATTAGCATTCATTTTTAAACAAGCAAGATATGATTTATGCACTATAAGGAATTTACAAATATACGATTAGATTTACAACTCTTTTTTAGTTGCAAGTACCACACACAACTTGCTACAATGCCTAATCACCTTGGATAAGTCCCATAAAATTCTAATCGTAAAAGACAATATTTGGCATTAGGTTGTAATGGTAGTCGTATAAATATGCGATTTACATGAACTTTTCATCCATCCAAATCACCTTGTGTGGCACTGTCATTTTGCGATTGATTTTATGACTCAAAAATGTAATCGCATTGTTTATATTTGTTTATACATTTATTATTTAAAATTTAAAATAATAATATAATATATATTCATATTATTGTTAATTTCATTAAATTCAACATGTATCATGTTGACACATGTCATTACATAGGTGAAGCCTAAAAAACTAATTTAGGTTGTTAAATAGGCCACTTATTGTGGCAAATAAATAATGCGCATTCTATTTAACCTCCTTCATTTAAAACATTACTCAAAACATCATTTTTGAACTTTGATATTTTATTATGATTTTGCTCAAATCAGAAAGTTAAAGTTTAAACATAAAAGTTTCTAATAATGTACACAAACATATTTTTTTCCTCTTAAAAATATAAAATGAATATTTTTATTCAATACAATTTCAATGACCTTTCCATGGAAAAAAATTAATTCAATCACATTATTTATAAATGGATAATATAATAATAAACACATGAATAAATTTTATATATTAAACCTTCATTTTATTCTAAAAAGGGGGTATAATTTATTTATTTTCATGTTGGAATGACTTTTTCTTCTTGTTATGTTTTTATTATTACTGATTTTTTATCTTATTCTTTGTCTTTTCTTTAGGTATTAATTCTTAAAATTATTAAATTTTCCACATGTTTTATTATGCACGTCTTTGCATTTCATTCTTTTTGTTTACATATTATGTGTATGTGTGTGAATGGTTTTATTTCTTTTTTTAATTAATTTACCTCTTTTCACATTTTCCCTTTATTTACATTCATCTTCATTTACCTTTTTATTTTAACGTATTGCCTTTTTTTTCAAGTGACCAAGGTGTTGTCCATAGCTAGCCTTGTTGCACTTCTATTTCAAAAAATATGTGAAAATTGTCACATAACAAATGTCATCATTTCTTCAACGAGTGGTGTTCATTATAATGCTTGTCATTAAAAAATTAGGTTTTTTTCATGGTTCCATTGCAATCAATTATGAATTTATGTTATTGATTATTGAAGGTGAATGATTTTTTAAAAAAAAATTAATACAAACATTAGTAGAAAAACCCCATTTTTCGACTTGTCTTAAACGATTGAAAGTGTCTTCTGCAATTATTTTTTATCAAAAAAAAAACTTTGATTGAGCATTTAATGACAACAATAATTTTGAATTACTAAAGGTTTGTCCATATCTAACTTATTACGCAAAACCATCTTTCATTAACATGTTTCCAAATATCAAAAGAACCTAATCACAAATTATGAATCACATGAAATAAATATATATACTAAAAGATTACAAGAATCTTTTAGAATTGACAAAATTCAATCATCATATGTTTAATCGAATAAAATAAAATATAATGTTAATATAAAAGAAAAAATATATAATTCAATATACATTGATATTTATAGTAAAAAAATCCAAGATGTTCCCATAATTCTATGTTTTAGTTGTGAAAGGTTATTTTTAAAAAATAATTTAATTGTTTTTCAAATCAATGATTAAGGCAACTTTCTATATACTTTCAAATTCAAATAAAACTTAATTCAACATCATACATATATACAAGTTGTTTACATAATAATAATGAAAATCAACCACTTTTATATCAAGTATCGAATAAAAGTTTTAAAAACAAAATCATTCCATCAGTCAAAAAATTAAGACAATTAAAAAAACATCTTGCTTCACCATGTCTTGCTCTTACTCAAATTTATAAACTTCAAAGGTATGGGCAATATAAGATGCATGGTAGTGTTATTAATGTCTTTGCAAATGTTGATCAGACTCAAACAATACTACCACATGATGATACAACAATAGGTGTTTTTTTAATCAACGTTTGAATATAAATTAATTTATATGTCAAGAAATGTTTGTCCATATATGGTGATGGTTATTTTATGAGATTTAATTGAAACACCATTGTACAAAGATTTGAATGTCACCATTCATCATCAATGGGCAAGTTTGTTTATTTCGCATATGAATTCAAAATTTCAAATTCCAACTTATAATAATGCATCATCTAATCATTTTGATTTCAATAATGAAAAAATGCATTATACACCAACATACTTAATGGTACATATTTTCTTAAATGCTTCAAAAATAATGGATTAAAATAATACTATATATTACATTGCCCCAAGTAAAACTTTCACCCTTTAGGTTTATTTAAATATAAACATTTATAGGAATTATATGTCCCAACATCATTTTATAGGCAACCTCAACAAAAATTTTGAAGGTTTTTCATATCAAGAAGTAATACAACTTGGGAATTATTCCATAAATCTAGGGATTTTTCAAAAAATATTTTAAAATTTTTTAAAAAACTATTAAAGTTTCCATCTAAAAAGTCATGGGTTCTAATTAACTGTGAATATAAAAAGGAAAACTATGTGTTAGAAATATAAAAACTTCTAAAATATAAGAAACCAAATTTAGGTAATATTTTCAAATCATACTTAGGTTATTGTGATTTGGAAGGTTTACGTAATTTTTTTGATTATTTTGAAAGGTCACAAAAATGTTTATTTGTAATGAGTTGACAACTTGGTCCTCCAATGTTCTTTGTCACTTTTATATCTACTGAAAGATTATGGGGAAAGACATGGTAAAGTATACAAAAAAATAAGTGTTTCCATTTTTATTTTATGTCATGCATATAAATGCAATAAAATAAAATTGAAACAGATGAAAGTATGATATAATACCCTTGGTGCCCTCTATTACATGTAAGATGGAAATAAAATAAAATTTTAAAGTACACAAAAAGTATCCCCATTTACCACATGATAAATTTGTGATTTGGAAATTTTTAACACATTTAATTCAATGACACATATTGATATTAAGTAAGAATGTAGAGATAGTTGTATTATTAAAGTCCCATAAAAATTATTTTATTTTTTATTTGTTACAATCTACTTACCATATACTTTACCAAAGTCCATAGTGTAAAAAGTAAATGAAAAATATATTGCAAAATCTACTTATATTTTTAAAATGTGGAATTTGAAAGTTAATGTACAACAATGACAAACTATCTTATCTTTAATCATTCAAGTAAAAATATTCCACATATAAAAGGTTTATGATGGATTTTGTTGTTATTTTTTTTGTACTTGTCAAGTAGATTGCCAAGGAGATTTAATTGTCTACTTTACCATTTTTTGCTCTATGCGATCCTTTCAATTAAAACTTTACACACATTACATGTTTCAACATTAAATCTCCCAAATAAAATAGAAAACCTGCAATCTATTAATATAGTAGAATTAACACAAATCAACCCTATCACATGTGTAAGATATTATGATCATAAAAATGTCATCTTATTTCTGTAAACTTATAACAAAAAATCATTTTCTTCTTGGGTATTTTTTTTGATTTTTTTTTGTCATTGAATTCCAAAATCATGGGAACAAACATGATCATGGACTTTTATGGATAAAATATGCATTTATGTATGGAATGCACAAAAATTAAGAAATTGAATGGTTTGTAGACATATATATTTCTTATGATGTATCATTAATACCAAACTCAATGTAAATGCATAACAACATCAACACACAATACATGTAAGAAAAAAAAACCATGTTTGTAGATTTTATTATTCATTACCTCCTATGCTTGAAACAAAAATTTTAGAACCTCCTCAAATAAATGGGAATTATCAATTTTCACAACAATACTTCCATACACAAGCAAATAACATATTGCACATCATATATGACAAAAATAAATAAATCAATAACATTATAATTACATTCTATCATTAAAAAATGTATTGCAAATAATATAAATGCAAATATAATAATTCAAAAGTTAGGTAATGTTTTTTTTAATGCCCAACAAATGGTTGCTCAACTTATTGTTGACCTTGTGATTTCTTTACCATTATATATCATTCATCTCAAATACTTCAATTCATAAATACTTCTCCTTTTGAAGAACATGCTTTTGTGTTAAAATCACAAGTCATATGAATTGGAACCAAATTCAACTAATATAATGTCTTCATCGATTATAAATAAATATATTAATCATCCTAATCAATATGAATCATTGTCATTAACAAAGTTTTTATATATATATATAACATTAAAAAAAAAAGATTTCAAAACATTGCAAACCCAAAATTATTAAGTTTGTAAATTATAATAAATATAAAAATATTGAAAACTAGTCAAGAGAACAAATTTTTTTGTATTCACCATTTTAAAATTAGAAAATTCGCAACTCAAGGAACTAATGTAATCTACCATGATGCATAATGTCAACAACATGATGAAATTAATTTTCATCTATCAAATGCCATATTTAAATACCAAAAAAATGGATGATTCAATAAACTCGAAATCAATAATTGTACCCCGATACATTATTATGTTTATTTTTGACAAGGGTTGTTGAAATTAACAAAAAAATTACATTAAAACTCATAATTCAAGGATTATTACGATTATATAATATAAACATGTCTTTTGGCTTAACAAAAACCAAGGCTTTACTTATGGTATCAATAGGTAAAATTACTTTCAATATTGACGGTTTAACAACACATTTAATATTGAACATACATGTCTAATAATCTTTATTTAATTTACCAAACTTATAATTAGATTCATAAAATAATCCTACATGTTGATATGAATAATTACAATTTGTTGTGATAGAAAAAATATCACTTGTTAGTGTTAGAATGCTTAATGTTATAGATAATAAGCTAAGGTCCATAAAACATAATCAAAATAATTTTTTTGGTGATGTTGATGTTATGATGACAAGTGATTTCTATCATGCACTCCTTGTGAAAGATAATTAAAATTTTCAAAATATCAAAGATAATGTTCAAGGCAAACATATGTTTAATGTTATGACTTAAATAAACTTATGTGATAGTTTGATATGGTTTTTATACAAAATATGAATAAATTTGTATTGCAATAAAAAATACAAAGGATATTCAATTTATAATTAACAACCACCCAACAATTTTACTATTCTATATTTATTTTATACAAATAAACTTGTGCAAAACACAATGAAAATGTGTTCACTAACACATTATGTCCCACATTTATTTTCAAAACAATGGACATCAACCATCAATCATGCCCACCATCTTACAAACTTTCAAATGATTAAGTAAAATTATAAGTTTGCATTGTACAAATTATATAAAAATATATATGTTGATTGAATTATGTAATGGCAACTATGCAACATTTAATGGTCTTGTGAATAAAGTTGATGACATTTTTAAAACATCAGCAAAATATTGTGAAAAAATCACTATTTGGCTAATGTTTCAAAAAAAATTCATTGGAACATTAACAAGAAAAATATATAATCATTATTATGATAACAACATTAAATCAAAATGGACACCAATTGAATCTATCATCAAAAATATAAAAGTTGGTAAATCCCAATTATTTATCATAACAAGGATTTAATTTCCAATTCAACTTGTAGCAGCAAGAATCATTTATCACATGATGAATTGGTTTTTAATCCCATTAATATTAAAAAACATGGGTTAACATATACATCATTATACAAATCCAAAAAGAATAAAATTACTTTTGTTAATTCCTTTCCAACATGAAAATTTCTATGTGGATCCAAAAATACATATAAAAAATGAATAAAATGAAAAAAATTACAACTTGAATACCATTAATTTTTCAATTTAAAAACTTACATAATTCTCATGTGATTATACAAGCCTTGAATACAACTTATTTGTGCCAACATTACAATAACATTAATTATGATCATAACCTTCAAATGTTTCATATTTTATGTTTTATAAAAACAAAAATACACCATGCATCATTAGATGTGCACCAATTTACAAATTCATCAAAATGTTCTTATATTTCAATCCATAATGGTCATGGGTTAATGATGATGTATGACATACACGTACTTAAATTCTTTCAATACAATAACTAGTGATGGTTTAAAATATATAATAGCACATCACATGGGTGCTTCATGGGTTCGTTCCAAATCCATGCGAAATCTGTTGTTTCATAAGTTCACATTGGTTAAACACAAATGTCATGCATTATTTAAACACGAAAGTCATGTGTACAATTTTCATGTGTAAACAACACGAATAGACATACAACATTCATATTTAAACGATACAAATAAACATATGACATTCATGAATAAATAATGCGCATAATATATGTGTTCAAACAACACAATTAGATGAATGACATTTGTGTTTATTCCATACAAACCTATGAAAAGCAAATTTCACGCGACTACTATTGTCAAATCATGACCCATTAAATTTGTGATGTAAATTTTAATATTAATACACAAAAAACATACATATTGTATTTGCGTATATATCTAATTCATGTTTAATTTCTACAGTTTTATATAATCTTCAAAGTATAATTCAACATTCTCCCAAACATTGTTCAATCATCATTATGGGAGATTTAAATACCAACATTTAAAAAGACAATAACTAATTTTTAAAAACAAAAAAATTAGATTTCATAAATAAATTCCAATTAAAATCACAATTTAATGAAAGCACCACATAAGTTGAATCTCAATTACACCATATATGGGCAACTGTCCTTTGAAATGAATGCAAATTTGGTGTAACATAAGCATATTGGTCAAAATTTTCACAAATTGATTTATGTTGCATTCAAATTACCAAACACACTTCTAATGTATAACAAAAACCCATTACTATTTCCATTTATTTAAAATGTTACATTTGAGATTATATGCATGTAAATGTTGCATTTTCCACCTAATTAATTACTCCCAAAATGTTGGCACCTTGTAGCTTGAATTTGTATTTTTACATTTTTTTTCAATGAACCTTGTGCAAAAACAAGTCATAAATATCAATAACAAGACAAACAAAAATTAGGACAATTTTTTAATCCACAAGTACACCCATCAAACACAATAACAAAATACCTTTTATGGAAACCTAAACCCAAAATGTGACAAAAACAAATATAAAAGTTGCCAAATTCTCAAACTTTAAAATCAAAATGAGACTAAAAATAAAAACCTTTCTATCTAAATTATATCCATTTAATATTGATGTTTGTTTCAAACATCGAAATACCTCATGCACATTGCTAAAAATTGTCTACATTATCCAAACTTGGATTTTCTTAAACAATATGATTATTTATAGTTTTACATTCATTTGTATGGTTAAAGGAAAGACAATGGAACTACAGTTTCAATTTCTAAATATCAACAATAAATTCTAAGAGGGTTAGAAATTTTATTTCTTAGTACAGATGTGAGAAAACTATATTCATGGTCTTTCATACAGCCAACAATTTTTCATCCAATATAATTTGAGTTCATAGTAGAACATGAAATGTAATACCTTATTTTCAGGAGAGAGCCTCTCATGGCAAAGCCACTTGTCCCTTTTAGAAAAAGCACACAACCTCAAACATCCGCCAAATATTAAGAGCCTGAGCTCTTGTAGTTAGTGGTAAGCCTGCTAATGGAAGGTTGTGGTTGTAGGCTCAGAAGAAAAAGCTAGTACTGTTGATACACAGGAAGATTAACACATTTCTCAGCTTGCTGGTGATGCATTGAAACAGAACCAAAAGTTTGATAATTCTAGGATCTTGTGAAATTGTCAGCGACTAGGTATTTTTTCACAAGTCTTTCAGTCTGCTGGAGAGAGTAGTGAGACTGAGTACAATTGTTTGAAAGGTCCATGGAAAAAGATAGTTGGAATATATGCTGATGATGCTTAACCCTCTTGAAGCTATTGCATCTTTTACTGAGATGAGCATCTAACCAGGCAGGTACTTGAATTGCCAAATGTTTTTGAGAAGAACTCTAAATTCCCAGGTTCCCAAATCTTAGGTAGATGGTTCTGCCAGCTATTATCATCAGGTCACTTTCATGTAACCTGTGACATGCCTGGTGCGATTGGAATTGTGAACCCATGATCTGTTACAAAGCAACTAACAACTTATAATCCCATTATTTTGCATAGCTTTGAACCTTGGCTTTGTTACTTGTCCATCTCCTTAGTTGGAACCTGTGCTTGAGTAGTGAACTAAAGATGGTTGTCGATGCAGAAGGTTTATGAATTGAATCCTGTATGAGAATCGGGCCACATGTTGCACCTGGCATCATTGTTAGAAAGAATCTATTATCAAGGCATTCCAAGTGACCACATCTCAAGATGGCATATTGTTGAACACTCTCAGTGCATCTTCAAGACTCCCACATTTTGCATACATGTCAACCAAGCTATTCCCCACAAAGAGATTAGAGTTGCAACCCATTTGAATGAGCTGTTCATGAACAAGCCTGCCATCTTCAAGTGCTCCTAAACCAGCACATGAATTCAGCACCCCCCAAAAAGTAACAGAGTCTGGCTGCACACCTTCCTGTTGCGTTTCCCAAAATAATTCCAGTGCCTTCTGCCCTTGGCCGCATTTCACATGTCCCAATATCATGGCAGTCCAAGTGATCACATATTGAGATGGCATCTTGTTGAAACTCTCCAAGCATCCTCAATGCTCCCACATTTTGCATACATGTCAACCAAGCTATTGTTAACAAAGATATTGGACTCACACCCAGTTTGAATAAGCTGTGCATGAACAAGCCTACCATCTTTAAGTGCTCCTAAACTAGCATATGCCTTAATCACTTTGAACAAAAGTGAATTTGTCAGGACTCATTCCTTCTCGTTGCAGTTGTCGGAAAAGCTGCATTGCCTTCTCAGGTTGCCAATCCTTCACATATTTTGAAATCTTCTTACTCCATGCAAAAATGTGTAATTGCACTGTGCCCAGTGCAATTGCAGCCATCTCTGCTTCCACCCATGGCAGTTTTCTCTGGTCATCAGGCCAGAGTCCTTCCCATGTTTTCTTACGTTTGAAATCTGGGTAACTTTCATTTGCCTAAACCTGAAATGCAGATGAAGTTGGTCAGTCATGTCGTCTCTGCATCCCAAACACATGAATGGCATCATAAGAACAGAGAAAGCCTCCTCCGTTAGAGAGAATTTTGTCACAGCATATTGTGTTTACTAAACTTCTCCAGTCTAGTATCCCACCAATGCAAAGGATCTAAAAAGCATTTCTGGCAGAGTTTAGACCATGGCACGATAGCATCCAAGAGAGAGGAACAATATTGACATCAACAAGACCTATATATAGTGCCATTGACATGGGAACTCTGACAGGATTTGATGTTCAGTTACCTTCTCAGATCTGTGATCCCACCATTGTGAAGGATCTGAAAAGAACTCCCGCCACAGATTTTTTCTGTGACCTCCAGGAGCTGGAGCTGCACCAAACTTCCCTTCAAATCATGTACTTCAACCACATAGGAGCCAAGACGAGGCATGCATCTTGCATAGATTGTGTCCAATCTTTTGATTTGCTTGCGGAGATATCACTGTAATCATCAGCTCAAGAGTTTCCAGCAAACAAAACACACGTAACTGTGAGAAGAAGGCAGTAGACAAAGAGGAACAACACAAGAAAAAAAGCTTACAACTGCCCTGATCTCTGAGTGTCGCCTCTCTATCTATCCGGTGCGCTCTAGGATGAAATGGGGTGTACTGCAAAGTTTGTTGATGGGTATAGTGCAATTACGGGTGCACACACACACGAAGCAGCAAGATGCTTCCGGTCCACCGCACTCTGCCCCCTGTGGTGGTCGAGCTGCTGTTTTTGTGGTCTAAACAATAGTTGCATCCTGCACACGGCAACTGCACTTGCTGCACTGATGATGAACACATTCCTTCGAAAAGTCCTCGGGCGACTGCTCTCACTCCTCACAATCCAGTACGCTACAAAGAGCCCAAATGTAGTCTCTCTCGCACCATCGTCTGTTTGTTTCCGAGGCGTTCAATTCCTGATTGAACAACGCCATCCTGAGGAGGATTCATCTGCTCGCAGTTGCCCTGAAACCCTTCAGAACCTTTGTTACCCTGAAACCATATGACGCATTGCGCTCGAAATGGAATACAATGGAAGCTCGACGTCTTAGTGTCGTCTCCTTATCAAAGAACACAAAATGTTTGGAAATAGAAACATAAACGGAACAAGCGATGAGTTTCTAATGAGGACGGGAAGTAACAGGAGCATCAAAACTACTGGTGCTAGGGCTAATGGTGCGAGCCATCCCTTTTGGGTGCCGGGGTTTTGTAGAGTTTTAGGACCATTGCAAGTGAACTAATGACGTTCAACCTGGAATTGTTCAACCAACAAATGTGCAGGTGGTGGTCGTCAGATTGCATTTGTGTTGGATGCTTGAGAGGGAATTTCATTGGGTCTACTTGGGATGCTCTTGGATTGCGAGGAGCGAGAGAGAGCAATTGCCAAGCGTTTTTGAAAGGCAGCAATGTCTTCTTCATCATCAATGCAGCACTTGCAATGCGCAAGATTTAACTCTTTTCTAGACCACAAAAGCAGCAGCAGCAGCAGCTCCACCACCACATGGAGGAGAGGGAGGTCGACCAGGAAGAGCTTGCTGCTATGTGGTGCGCACCCGCAATTCCACTTTAGCCATCAACAACTTTTGCAGAACACCGCACATCTTCTCAGAGTACACCGGATACAAGCAGTGGCGGCACTCAGCGATCACGGAAAGTGTAAGCTTTCTTGTCTTGTTCCTCTCTCGGTGTTTGTCTACTGCCTTCATCTCATGGTTTGTTCGCCGAAAAATGTTGACCTGATATCTTCCGAGGCAAATCGACAGATTGGACACATACTATGCAAGACGCAGCGCCTCATCATGGCTTCTATGTGATCAAACTACATGATTTGAAAGGAAGTTTTTCTGCAGTCCCTGCAATATACAAGGAATCTTTTAGGTGTTAGAGAACCAGCCTTTGTGATGTTTGGTGGTTTGTTTTTTTGAGTTTTTGACCTTCTTACTTTGAGGGGCCATAACTTTCTCATTTCTAATCTGTTTTTGATGATTATTACTGTGTCAAATCCGTCAAGAGGAGAGGTTCAAGATCTATTTGGACACTAGAAACAATAAAGCCCTCCCCTTTGGATCCGGCATACCTTGAATGCTTATGTTTGGTCAATGACTAATCTTCCTTATTTCTTCAAACGATTTTTTGAGTAAATTTATTTGTTAGAAAATAAAATATATATTTTTTAATTTTTGAGGATATAATAAAAAAAATTCAATATAAAAATCTGTAAAATGACTTTACCTTTAGGCCCTCCTTTCACTTGCACCCATTATTTCAATCTCAAACCTTGTAATTCACAAAGTGGAGTCTTTTTTATTGAATCAAGGCTGAAACTTAACACCACAATATTAAATGCACATAAGTAAGCATGGTAAAGCACAATAATAGTGGAGCACTCAAAAGAAAAGAAAAGAAAAGGAAAACAAGATGAAATTCAGATTACACTGAATTTTGTGATAATCTAAGTTTCATTCCTCAAGTATTTAATTTGTAAAAAAAAAGTTCTCACCCCCTTGATGACCAAACTTAGGATATTGATGTCGTGTTTCCTTCACATTCCAGATATCTCTATTGTACTCAACAGTCAAATAATTGGCAAGTCAAAAATATTGAAAACATTGAGATTAGTGAATGGAAATTTCAATATATTTAAGGTTAAGGCTCTGAGTATCCAAAAAATAACTATTAACTACAAAAAATAAATATTCAAGTTCAATTGGAAGTATGAGAATATTAATTCCTAGGCATTGTTGATAATGTATTATTTGGTATACAGAAATGAGAATATTTAAAAATATTTTGTGGATACTTAACCATGATGTTATTACTACCCTTTACCCTTGTTCTCATAGGTGAGAAATTTTCATGTTGATGTTGTGGTCTAAATTTTCCCTAACATCATCTATAATGATATTTATACACAAACATTCCTCTACATGTGGAAGTGTAACGAAAAATGAAGTCGTAAAGGTTCATATGAATGACAATTTGTTATCTTGCGTGGAACACTAAAGCAACCGGCTGACAACATCATGATCCTGCATACTCTTTCTTCCTTTGATTCAGGACACACCACTGATTCAAGTCTAAATCTGAGGTCACCATTGCCTTTCCAAACTCTCTTGGTGTCAAACATATTTTGGAAGATGATGCCAATGCAACACTCATCCTCTATATTTCTTAAGGTAGCAAGCAGGGCTTTAAGCTTCCCTTCATAGGACCGACAACAACTAATCTAAAACACCTGAGTTTGTTCGCCCAGATTGGAGACTTGGAAAAGCTGATATCGCTCTGGCCCTGCCCAGACCATTTCAAATTACCACAAAGCTTTAGGCTGAAATCAATATCAGTCCAAGAACAAAACCTCTAAAGAGTGCTAATGGAGGACTAAATAATAGACAGATGACCCTAAGGGGAATGGTGATTAAAGAAAAAAAATTGTGGGGCATTTTAAAAAAACGAACGAAATGTAAAAGTTGAAACAATTGCCCACCTACAGCACATAACTTCTAAAATAGAACCTTATGGGAAACAATGTTGAAAGCATTTGGAATGTACCTACAAACCACCCAATCAAGGTGAACATTTAAAGATGCCTGAATATCATGCACCAATGTTTCACAAATTTGATTACGACCTCGAACTAATGAAGGGACAATTGGGCTGAAAATGCATCATGAAACTTGAAGCAAATGGTCTTGCTCACCAACCAATATAGAGCCTCACTTACTGATATTGGTTAAATGTCACCAAAAGGCTTTGCCAAAATTAACAACCTCACAGCACCAAAGGCCCATGTTATACTCCCAAAAATACACCTCGCAACAACATAAAAACAAAAATAAAATAACTGGGAAAAGTCATTAGCAAAATCCTTTAAATCAAACAAATTTTGAAGGTGTTCAAATACCATGCATGAAGGCCCACCAACTGAAATGTGAACTAAATGGATGAATGCCAACGTGAACATATTTAAAGAAAAATTCAAATTTGCCTTTGGCTAAAATTCCATCAAAGCATGTGAACATGGCAAGGATGAAAAGCCTATAGAAAAGCAATGGTCTTTGAAGAGGCCAAAGGTGGGACCACAAGGTGAAAGTTCTCATATCACCCTATTTGCCTTTAGTTAAACTTTGACGAAGATAATGAGGCCCCGAGTGGGAAGAGAGGGATGGGGCTTCTAAAAGAAGAGCACCATTTGAATGGGGGGGGGGGACTAAAGGTAAGACAACCATTAAGCTTTATGCACATAAAAAATGTTTCACCTAAAACTCCTCCTAATCGTCAAAAAAATATTTCATAATTAAATTTTAATCTCCATATGCACAACCTTCCCCCCTTGAATAGGCAAGAGAAGGCACCACTAGAAGAATTTTTTTTAAAAATGCCATGTAAAAATGCTATGTAGCAACATCACTTAAGTCTTGAGTTATGCAATTAAAAAAAAAATCTAACTGCTAATTACACCTCTCACCTTAAGACAATTGGGATGTGCGAATATAATCAAAGCTTGGGGGACCCCCAACAAAAAAGCTCTAAGGGGATTCAAATTTGAAATCCATGCTCAAGTTGTTGGAGGGGGGCAAGGGGCCTAGAGGAATGGGGCACTATCATCGCCACTCAAAGAACTAACCTAAAAAGCCTAACACTACCTTTAATGGCATGTCAAGCCAAGACATGCAAATAAGGCATCATAATCAAAACAAAAGGTATCACACTAAGGGGGGCTTGACTCATATTCTCGACATGCAATGAATGTATGATTGACCTATAGGCTTGAAATGCACTAACCAAACAAAATAAGATCGAAGTATAAGTTGCAATGACACAAGGGAAAAAGGGAGGGGCCAAAACATAAAAGGTTTAAAGTTTAAACTCATCATGATACCACAATTGAAAGTTCCACACTTTCTTAATCATGTCAAGTAAAGCTTCTAGGGTAGAAAGGCCAATGAGCAAACATTTAAAAACTCAAAGGAGGTCAAATCCTCACACATTGTTCCTCTATTTCTAAAGTTCAAAAAAACATTTGTAGCCTTCCACTTAACACTTCCAAATGTCACAAAAATTACTCTATTTAGTAAAAGAAGGGGGGAAGATATGGGATGTTTGGTGTAAAGGGGTTCAATGTTCGATGATGAATGAATTAAACTAGATTAAGATTTTGAGTTGAATTTTTTTGAAAATGAACTAAAAGTGAAATGAAACTCAATTAAGAATTAGGTAGAAGTTCATTACAAGTTATACATGAACATTCATGTGAATGGAACTCCATGGCATCAACATCCATGACACAAATGGTGTCATCTAAATCTTTCAAAACCGTCTGCTTATTGGAGGGTCTTTTGTCCCTACTATTTTATGACACCCCAAGTACCATTATTTCGCTTATGTTCAAGATTTAATTGTGATGGCTCATAATTGGCCAAGGAAGATCTTGATGCTCTTATCTTTGTAGCTGCAATTTTTAGAAGTTCCGGAAGAAGGAAATGCGCAAGACAGACTCCTTGGGAGGTTGGGTTGTATGAATTTAAGGGTTGCCATGCAGATTTTGGGTTGAGAGGTGATATGTTGTTGAGGACTGAAATATTGAAGGACTTAGATGGCCAGGATCAAATAGAACAAAAGATTAAGGATTAGAGGATCATTAAAAGGGAGGGTGACGATTCAACTACCGGGACTGCATGCAAAAGTACCATGAAATTTTTTTCCTATAATAAAATATTAAAGAAAACATTTGAATTTTGATTGAGGAAGTGTGTGGAGTTTTTGTCACTAGAGTTGATCTACAAAAGCTGAGGGGTTTTGGTTCGAGTGTCTTTTCGCTGTTTCTTTTTGCTTGCTTTGCTGATGCAAATCAAAGACCTCAATGTATCTCAATGTTAGAAAGAAGCCAAAATAATGAAGTTCAACATCCTGGGTGTTCCTTTGGAATCCCCTTTTTTCACATCTTATTTATTCAAGGATGCTTTGGATGTTAATGTTCAACACATAGATGCCCCTCCTACGTTGGGGGATGTGTAGGTGGCATTTGGGATTTTCACTTCTTATTTCGCTTAGAGGTGTTAATACTTTCTTTGTTTTTTGCCCCCACTCCCAAATTTTTAATGCCAACTAACCTCCTTTGTGTATTTGGGAGACTCTTACGGCTAGGTTTTTTGGAATGTCTAAAAGTTCCCCTAGTTTATGAACAAGTTTCTCTTCCCATCTTTAAAGGTGGGATAGTTCTTGTCTTTACAAAGGTTATTGCCCAATAGCATACTTGGGGAATTAAGGGCTTATTGCCCCAATCGTCACATCTATATTTTGTAAGACGACCATCCATTTTTATTGAGGGCTATAGGGGCCAACAATTTAGGTCCATTTCCATTCTAAACTCACCTTAGGTGGGTTCATGACCTTTTACCTCTACCTATTCAAGTTTCCATCCTTCTATTTGAACAATTGTTGGAGAGAGGAATGATTGTTTTCAGGAGAGCATTTCAAAAAGCATGTATGAACATTCATTTTCCAACATCATCCCAAAGTTGTCTTCAGATTGTCATCACACTTAGTTGAGATCATGTGCAGCTCAACCTCCAATATTTGGTTTTTTGTTTGCCCAATCATGTCATCTTTTAAATTGGCCTCTAACATTTTCTCTTCAGCATTATGCATTAGATTGGGCCTTCCTCATCCTGCAACTTGTGATCTTTTTTGATGCATATGCAACTAGCCCATAGATTTGATAGGGATACATTTATTTCCTTGTGTTCATGAAGGACAAAACATTATCACATATGATACAATTTGGGATTCTTTCGATTCCATTGTTAAGGATGTTGGGTTCTATGTTTTGTGCAAGCAAATTGATGTTCTCCCAATGCCATCTTTCTAATCATTGAGGCAACGAATGGATATTGTGTTTATAATAAATGGTATTCACATTTTGACAGACATAATCATCGTTGATGATTCATGCAAATCTTGTTTCGTAAACCACTTCTTAAGGGGTGGCCGTGATGATTATAACTTAGGCAAAGGTTTTGTCATATTGTGATCAACACTTTGAAAATGATTTCATCCTTCTAGCAATAAAGATATTTGGATGTTTACACCAACAGGTTGATGACTTCTTTCATTGATGTGCAGGTGAAAGGGTATGGAGGTCCTTCTCTTTTGTTTTTATGTTCAGATTATAAGCAAAGGGTGTTGACGCTCTTCAAAGAGTTTAGGCCATCACTATCTTGCGATAGGCAGTTGTGGTAGCATGAAAGGCCTCTTTTAGGCTTGGTGTCCTTCCATGTTTTCTGCCCATCTCTTTGCACAATTTGTTTCGTGCTATTGGTGATGGGTTTAGGCCCTAGGTTTCTTGATTTCTCCTCTTAGGTCTCCCCATTGTGTGTTCTACACTTTCAGGTGTGGTCTTTTGTTTCGACTTCTGTCCTTTCTTTTTTCTTTTCTTGTTCCCTTGTCGAGTGTGGTCTTTTGTTTGGACTTTGATCATTTCTTTTTTCTTTTCTTGTTCCCTTGCTGGGCGTGGTCTTTTGTTTGGGTTTCAGTCCTTTCTTTTTTCTTTTCATGTTCCCTTGTGAGGGTGTTTTTCCTTTATTTATTTATTTATTTCTATGTCGTCTCAGGCAAGATTTCATCAAATCCCAGAATCATTAGAAATCTTTTGTTTGCCTGGGAGCTCTGGCTGGACATTTTTTTTTGAAATTTTCATCCACTTGGGGTGGTGAGGTGAGTTTTTTCAACCCTGGTCTTCTTCGCGGGGCCCCAATCTGTGTTCCAAGCCTCGGGCATATTGTACCTAAGATTAATAATAGGTAGACCTCATTGAAATGATTAATTTTTTCCAAAAAATGGAGTCTAGTAGCTTCAATCTGAATATTTCAAAATTTTGATAGCACTCAACAACTATGTTAAGTCCTTTCATGGTTTATGGAGATATTGGGGGCGTCCTAGTGTTGAGGACAATTACCTTCAATTCTCAAAAAAATTCAGCCAAGTGAGGTTAGGTTTTTCTTTCTTACTCAATTGGCCTTCTTCAGAATTAATTAGCACCGAATCTCAATTGTAGTGATACCAATAATTGTTTCCTTGTAAGAATAAGAAAAACCTTCTAAAAGTCTAAAAGAAAAACCTTCTAAAACCTTCAAAAAATACAAGACTATCTATCCTTCAGGGAAAAAACGAAAAAACCTTTCATACTTGATTCTGCGGAAGGGTCTGCTCCCCCAGACCTCTCCTTGTTTTTGGGCTTATGCCCTCGGGGCTACAATACTGAAGGGGAGAGCCCTCAGGAGCAGGCCTTCACCAACATTTAGTGACTACCTAGTATTCAAACTAGTGATGGTAACCGTTTGAATGGATGACACTTGAGTTCTGGTCCATACAAAATGAATCAACAACATTTGTGAGGTTCTTGGCCCAAACACACTGGGGTAAAATTCAGAAGGCAAATTTCAGAGTTTAGTAAAAGATGAGAGGATAGATTGAAACACTATCCAAATCAGTGTTGTGCGTGTAAGCGTCAATAGCTGTATATATGGCGTGTAAATCTTGTGTAAGTGTAAATCACTTATGTGTCCAACCAGTGTAAATATTTGTCAAACACACTTACACAACCACGTGTCAGTGTATATATACTAAGGTTATTCATAAAGTCACCTTGTCTTTGGGCCTCCTTTCACCCTCAAACCCACCTTTCAGTGTATCCATAAAGTGAAGAAATTTGATTAAATCTGGGTATGAAATGCTGGAACTCAGCATTTAATGCATAAGGTTCTAAAGTAATTTCAGTAGTCCTAGACGTAGGAGCAATAAAAATATATGTAGTGGCAGTGGAGGCGCTCAAGGAAAATGAAAGACAAGGTGAAATTCATTTTATCACAGAAATTGATGGTTTTTTTTTAATCCCCCCCTTCCCCCCTTGAATATTAATGTTTTTTTTTTTTTTTTTTTTTTTTGTTTTTTTATAAATTTTTTTTTTTTTTTTTTTA
>Ga0116231_10001675_pt1 | contig 45891 bp, 33 predicted proteins | sample S1TSphgellanicum_2_FD_89695 | JGI IMG/M metagenome (GOLD analysis project Ga0116231, IMG submission 89695) | Host-associated microbial communities from peat moss isolated from Minnesota, USA - S1T2_Fd - Sphagnum magellanicum MG | ecosystem: Host-associated > Plants > Peat moss > Unclassified... | reverse complement strand
CACTTTGACTTACTACACATTAACTTGGTAAGCTCCTGGTGATTTTCTTTCCTCAGGAATACGATGAACTACTTCATGAGTTTATGTCAGCTGTGAAGCAAGCATACGGAGAAAAAGTGCTTGTCCAGGTGAGTGCCGACACAAGCTCCTCTCATCAAAATCCACACTTATGATTGTGTGTACTTGAGGGCTTCAATGTTGTCATTCAATCAAGTGTTGTGTATTGTGTTGAGTGTTGTGATCAGTTAGTCCCCTTGTGTGGTATTGATGCCAACTTTTGCTCACTGATTTTTACTGTAAATTTGGTGGTGACTGACTGATTCTCTGTTGAAATGAATACAATGGTTTTGGAATATATGCATCCTTCCATGTAGATTGATATATAGAACAGTGTCAAGCAATACTATTCTACAACATTTTCATGTGGACCACAGCTGTGTGTAGCTAGTCTACTTCAGTTGATCGGTTAAAATAATGACAGTTGATAGGTACTTGGGTTGTTGGCTGTTGGACTCGACATGATTTAGTCTTGGTGGTCATTAATGCAGTTTGAAGATTTTGCAAACCACAATGCATTCCGGTTGCTGGAAAAGTACAATACTACACATCTTGTGTTCAATGATGACATTCAGGTGCACTCAATCATCTTCTCCTATATAGCAATTACAGGAGCTGGACCTACTGATGTTAGTTGTGAACCATCAGATTCTTCAGAACAATGTCCTGCAGAATAGTGACTCAGGGAGAATTGAACTCTAGACTTGGAGTTCTGAAAGAAACACAATGTAGTAATGTAACCCCCCACCTTCATGGTTGTGACAAAAGTCTACAAACAGTTTCTCTTGTGGCAGCTAAGCGAAAGTTCCTCTCTGACATTTCTATGTGGTTGCTTGTTGCAGGGAACTGCAGCAGTGGCACTTGCTGGACTTATTGCAGCATTGCCACTAACAGGAGGTGCTCTTGCAGATCACAAGTTCCTGTTCTTTGGGGCTGGTGAAGTAATAATTCTTCCTCTTCAAATCTCATACTCAATATCAAAGTCTCAATTCAATAATTCCTTTTGATCCAGTTGTTGTCACAATTATGTCTTTACTACTGCAAGCATTATACTCATTGCGCATCCTTTACTTCTTGACTTTTCAAGCTAAAGTCTTCTTTGTGGAAATGCACTGAATGGTTTTTTATTTCTGAACAGTCTTGTGATGCTGCTGTTGTGAATTGGCTGATTGAAAGTTTGCCTGCTAGCTGACAAATTGTGGTTGAGCTATGTGCAGGCTGGAACTGGTATTGCAGAGATTCTTTCATTGGAAATCAACAGGCAAGGGAAGCATACATTGGAAGAAGCAAGGAAGAAGATCTATCTTGTGGACTCCAAGGTAATAATATTCAGAAATGTCTTTTCCAACTCCCACTCTGTTGTCTCTCTAGCTCACTTAAATATTATTCTGAAAATAAGGAATTTTCATCTTGTTTCAGCCATCACAAACTAGTCCTACATTGAGAAAATTTTCTTCCTTGCCCTTTTCGGTCATGTAAGGAGTATCTGATTCTTTGCTGTCATGGAAGAAGAATTCATGACTGATCTAACTATGGTGGTAGGATATCATTATATCCATTCTCAGAATGTTTTCCATGGCAATATTCTATGCCCACCTTTTGTCCCACTTTCGTTTACATCCTTCTCCCTTGACCTGAACCTATTTTTCTTATCTCTGTTGTGGGACAGGGATTGGTGACAAAGTCACGATTTGAGACATTGCAAGAGTTCAAGAAACCGTATGCTCATGAGCATGAACCTTGTGGTAATCTGGTTTCTGCTATCAAGGTACATGCATTGAGGTTCACCACCCATTCATTGCACCCCTCATCTCCGTTCATGAAATTCATGGGTCTGTTTTACTCTGGAGCTGGAGTTTGCCTATCTTTGAAGAGCTGTTCAAAAAGTAAGAACCCTCCCACAGTGCATCAAATACAAATTGTTCATTACTGTTAGACTAAAATTGTGGGTGGCAATTGTGAGCTGCCAGGCTTTGAAGCCTACTGTGCTCATTGGGACATCTGGCCGTGGTGGTACCTTCACCAAGGAAGCACTGGAGGAAATTGCTTCATATCAAGATGTATGTACACCACCTTCATCCCCACTGCCACCCAGTTTGAACAAACCCAATACAGTGCCAAACCTGTTTTGGATTTGTGCACCTGAGTTCCTGAATACTTTGCTGTAGTGCATGTTACAAGCATTGTTGTCTTCCACAACAAAATATGCAGTAAGTTGGCTGAAATTTGTTGTTTACGGATGTTTATAAAATGATGACTTCTACTGACATATCTCAAGAATCTATAATTGTTGCATGTTGCTCTGCAGAAACCAATTGTTTTTGCACTCTCGAATCCAACAAGCCAATCCGAGTGTACAGCAGAAGAGGCTTACAAATACACAAAGGTTCTTTTAGAAAAAAATTAAAACCTCATTCTCTGAACTCTTTGAACTCTGAACCTAACTTCATTTCTGCTAACTTGTTTCTCTGGCAGCAAGAGAGACTTGCTTTAGTACATTATAGGACTTGTTTTGCCTGCTAATAACAAGGCCTTGCAGAGGAGAGAGTGTATATGTGTAGGAAATAACAGTGTACATTTCAGTGGGTGTGATGTTTCACATTGTAAATCATTGAATTGCAGGGTAAGTGTATATTTGCAAGTGGCAGTCCGTTTGGTCCTGTCACATACGATGGGAAAACTTACACCATTGGTCAGGTATGACACCTGGGCTGAATAATTAGTCACAACCCATTTTAGAATTCTTCCACAAGCTTGAAGGGATATGATCATGGGTGAGAGCCTACAAATGTGAGAGACATCCAATCGGCAATTTGTACTTTGTCATGGTAGAAAGAATCCAACTATGTAAGAATTGGAAGTGGAAGCTTGCAAAAGGTTGTGAGGGAATTTTGTGCTCAAAACAACTGCTCTTGGTGATCTGCCGCCTTCTATTTTTTGATTCCAGGTTCTCAGATCTGACATGTAACTACTGTTTAATGATGTCTCTGGCAGTCCAACAACTGTTATATTTTCCCTGGTATGGGCCTTGGCTGCATCATCTCAGGAGCCATCCGGGTACATGAGGACATGTTTCTTGCAGCTGGTAGTAGACACTCCCCCCCTGCCCCTTAATCTTTCCACTACATTTCTGGCAACTACTGTTGGCATTGTGTTGCGATCTTAATATTCCACTCAGGGCATTTTTTAACACCCAGCAAACATTCAAGTGGGTAAACTAACTGTGGGAAAAACAACACTTGAGCTGCAGCGGAGTCATTAGCTGCAAATATCAAGCAGGATCATCTTGACAAGAGGCAACTATTCCCATCATTCACTGAGATCCGTGACATTTCAGCCAACATTGGTGCTGCTGTTGCTGCCAAGGCTTATGAGCTGGGTAAGAAGACTCAGAGGAAAAACCAACCACATACTTTGTCACCTGTACACTGAAGTAGGTATCATGTGTTTTTGGATAGGATGTAGGTATGCTTTCTGGTTCAATCTAAATCTTTACTCTTGTTTGTGATTGCAGGCTTGGCTACAAGATTGCCACGGCCCAAAGATCTCGTGGCATATGCAAAGAGCTCTATGTACAATCCCACATACCGCCAACTGAGAAGTTCCCTTCTGTGAGGACGTTAGTATGGTCAACAATATCATGCAAATGTAAAAGGCAGGACGAACAGCAGTTCAATTGAAACTTCATGTGTATTTGTTTTCATTTTGGGATTTTGTGATGGGATTTTGTTATGCCGTATGTTGACCAAATGTACAACTGCTAAGAAGTTTATATTCTAGTCTGCTGCAGAGACACTACAAATTTGATGAACCCAATTACCAATTCTTACAAATATGAACACTGACTCATTCTGTTCCTCGATTAATATTCTATTCACCATTTTTGTTGAACCCTCCTGCTCTCAAATCACAAGCTCTCTGGATGGATCTGGTGGTATGATGTATCTGTCACTGTGTTTCTATTTGTCTGAGCTAGTTTCCATGGCTGTCAATTCACCCATGCCAGTATGAAAATTATTTTGTGTGCAAGGTCATCATGGCAGGGGAAGCCAGGTGCATTTCTGCCCAAACTACGATGGCCTTGTGGATTCTGTAAATTTAATTCCGCATATTGTTCACCAAGCCAGTGTAGAATTTTGGAGTTTGGTATGCAGGTCCTTGTCTGAACCCATGACTGTCCATTGAGTCTTTTGCAAGAGAATGGCAGATGTTCTTTGTCTTAGACTGCAATAAGCACATCTCTAGGGTTCAAGGGATGATTTTGTTTTACATTGGTGGCTTGTAGTGCATGTGCTTGAATTCTAGAGCTGTGAATGTAGATCTAGTGTGTGATGAGCTAGTAGTATTGGAGGTGGATCTTCAGGTGTAACTATAGCAGCGTGCTAATTGTTGCAACCCACATCATGTTGCACCTTGCTTTCACAAAGTCCTGATGAATGTCACCTCTGTGTGGCAACTTTTCTCTTGGTAGTTTTTTCGCTGTTTGTGTTGATAGCTTGTTAACTATGATCAAGTTGCTTTTGAAGCCTGCATTGCTAGAAAGGAATGCAAATGAGTTCAGAAAAAAAACAAAGAGCACCTTCACCCACAGCAGTAAAATGGCCTGTACACAACTATGTTTTGGATGATGTGTAGCAGTGAAATAGTGTCCAACTCAGTTGGAGCCTGTAAACAGGCACAAGATACGGTGCCCTCTGAGAGGCGAAGTAAAAGGAGATGACCGTTTTTGATTTGGCTGTCATAATGATTGGCCCAGGTGGCAACATCTCAAAAACTTTGCATGAAAACTTTCCACTGCTTGTGTGGAAAGGATTAGGTTCCACATTCCGTGAGGTGATTTCTTCACAAATTTGCTTTGTCTAATGATGCTAGTTGGAGATAGTGCCATTGTGTGTGAGGGTCTTGAGCATAATTTGTCAGTGATTAGACTTATCCTTTAAAAGTCACTTGTCTTTGGGCCTGCCATTGAGCCTGTCTTCGTCCTTTCATGCTAAATGTTGAGGTATTCATAAAAGTCATCCATTAAGGGGACTTTACAAATAACTCTGTTGTTTTGTGGATCTCAGATTGTGATTTGGATGTTCAACAAACTGGGTTTTCTTCATGTTTTTAGCTAAGGATCCCATGCTTGTCATGCAATTCATTCACATGTGGACACCCATCATGGATAGATAGTGACTTAGGACTGATCCAATCCATCATGACAAATTGTTTCAAGAGTGTGCAAATCACCTCCACACACACAACTGTCTTTTTATGGTTCTCAAGGGGGGGAGATCCATTGAAGTACACACAGAAATTAAAAAGACAGTCGTTCATGCAATGTAGCTAGCCTGTGATCATCTCAAAGTTTGCTACCTCCTAGCAACAACATCAAGTGAGTTGTATCTCTCTCTTTCTCGGTCATGTCAACCTCATCAACTCATGGATTACTTCTGCACTTGGTTGGGGTTCCTCATCTCTTCCACACATCATAGCTAGTGCACCTCCATCACCAGCCGATTTGTGACAGATGATAGCTCTTTCATCTTAGGTCTTATTTGTTATCATTGATTGTCATTTTGTAGCATTTCGAGTCCTCTTTTGCATAAGGTCTTTTACCTGATATTTCTGTTGATTGTTTGCTTTTGTTTTTTTCTTTGGGTTGTGTCTACTTGTGTTCTCATTTGCCTTGTACTTTTGATGGATGGGTTCCTTACTTTTTAAAAAAAATTTACACGGTTTTTCTTCTTTACTTTCTAGTATGAGACTTGAGATCCTTGGCATTACCAAAGAATTTGGGTTTAAAAAATTAAAAAAAAACAGAAAACTCTAAGAAAAATTAATATTTTGCAATAGAATACCATTGTTGTTGGGTGGTTGTTTACTTTTATAAAGGAACCTCCAATCTCAGTTGCAAAATCTTAGTTATGAAAATCATACCTATACCTAGTTCGGGTGTGATTCTTACTAATCAGAACCGGCGGTTCTTACTCACCAAAAAGCACACACCACCTAATAACTCCATGATATCAATTGATATTCTTAAGATTTGATTTGATTTGATTTGAGTTTTTCCCTCCTTCATTGTAGGTGCTCTCAACCAACCCCAGCTCTCTCTCTCTCTCTCTCTTATTTGGATTTGTTGGAGTACTAGAGGAAAGAAGAAGGCCCACAAGTCCACATGAATGGTTGAAGAAATCCCACCCACATAAATCTAGTTTTTACCTCTCTCATACCTACTACCATCCTAAGACATATATATGGCCTTACCTACCCAAGCAATTCAGATCCTACTACTACCTCTCCTACCCCCAAAATCTATTTAGCAAGGATTTTAAATAGGCCTGTTCATACTAATGTCCAAGCCCCTCCCTCTTAAGTGGGTAGTAGAGTGAATTGGATTTTGGCACCCACCAACAACGTCCCATGAAGATGCATATGGATGATATGTCAACAGGAAAACACTTTTTCATCATATTCTTGTCCCAAGTGATAACCACCATGTCTAACCTACATGTTTCATCTACCTACCTAGTGGTCACCAAGTGCCTTACCTATTTACCTACCTGTGTGGTAACCACTTAGATTGACTACCTACTTACCTATGATACTTACCCACATAGGTAGGTAGGTAGGTAGGTAGCTAAGTAGTGTGAAGTGAAAGTAGGAGAGTGTACAACCTAGGTTAAACCGAGTTGGAACGCTGGTAACTGAGTTGTGGATGAACCGTTTGTGGTTCATCCACGACTGAGTCATTAAGGGGTTTTAAGAATCCCTCTTAAGTGGGCTAATCTTAATTAGCGGCCAACGAGGCTGCCTGGCGTTGTTCTTGTTGTTGTTGCCCGTTTTCTCTCTGCACGAGACGCTGCCCGCTTGTTGCTGCCCGTTCTCTCGCTCTCGCTCTCTCTCTGCACGAGAAGGGAAGCCGCTGGAGCGAAGCTCCGCGCGCACGAGCATAAGAAGAGGAAGAGGGAGGAGGAGACGCAAAGCTTAGCTTTTGTGGGCGAGCTTTCAGATTCTGCGAGATTTGGATTGTAATTAGAGAAGCGGCTCCATCGCAAGCGCTTTGTAAGCTTTGGTGGGAATTGTGCTTTTTGTTTCCCCTGATCGTGGGTTTGTTTGTGGAGATAGCTGGAGAGGAGAAGAATGCCAGGACTAGAGATAGATCAGCGCCGTGCCCCGCGAAGAGGAGGCAAAATGGGGTGGTACTATATTACTGCCGGAAGATGGCTGCAGCTGCTCCTGATGTGCTGCTGCACTTTTATAGCTCTATTCCCTGTCTTCATCGTTGCGCGATTCGTTCCTGCTGCTCAAGGTAATTATTTCTTCGCTGATGATCTAATCTCCTCTATTAGACTTGCACGTAGTAGTAGCTGCATCCCTGCTGCTGCAGGTTTCTTATGAATCACAAGCTAATCTCCATCACAATCTCCATTTATAATATATGCCGATCGTAGACTAGTGCATGACCTCGGATAGACCCGTCATGAGATCATGATCATCGAGCCATCACAGTGCTTAATATTACTTTTCCAACATATTCATATGCAGAAACCCAACATATGTTGAACCTGGAAAGCTCACAGCAACTGGCAGCTATGAACAAAACGGAGCACCACGTCAAGTCGAATATGATCATCAGCGCTGGTGCTGCATCCAAAGACAACGATCAGGTAAGTATTTGAATGAGAGTTTTCATAATCACAGAATACTGTAAAGTCTAGCTGCTATACGGGTCATGATGTGTGATCAACTATCGATGATGCAGGATGAAGCAGTGCAGAAGAGCTTATACCCACAACATCGTCAAGCTGCTGCTACTGCTGCTGTTGCCGGATTGCCGCATGACGTGAATCTGCACCACATGAAGAGATTGTCGACATTGAAAGCTCATGCGCCAGCAAGTAGCTCTGGTGATGAGGAGGAGATTCTGATGGAGAGAATTCTCTACAACTTCGACCATTCAGATTATATGGATCCTGGTGCCAACACTGATCCTGGTGTTCCTTCTCTGCCATCAGGAATTCCCCCAGGTCCTCCACATAAGCAGTAGTAATAGAAAAAATGTTTGTTCTTTTGCTAGTGGGTCTCTCTCTAAGACATGCAATTTTGTTAAACAGAAAACTGTTGCTATGATCCATTAATTTATTGGTGCTGAAAAATTGTTTATCATGTTATATTGTAAACAAACAACTTTGCTTGCTCCACACAAGATTTTTAATTAATTGGTGCATCGAATCAACTGTGCTATTGTTCCAAAACTCAATTTGTCCATGATTTTATTTACTATCCATCCATTAAAGGTGGAAATTTACACATAATTCCACCTTTAATTTACAAACTAGCATCCATAACTTGAAAGGATGAACTAGGGAGCTTTCAACATTGGAAAACATAATCAATATTTGATTGGGTTGGTTTTAAGAGTTAGATAATCTTTTTAGTACATGGAATCGAATGAACCATAAAGATAGAAGATGGAGGTGATACTTGGATCATACTAAGGTTAATCACAAGAAATTCATCATAAGCTTTCTTTAAGTATCATTGATGTGTTTCAAGAGTGGTGATGTTTGTTTGAAAGTGCTGACCAACATAAGATCATTATGTATATGAGCTTATTTTCAAAAATTTACATTGCATTTTGTTTTGAATGATTGCTTACTTTATTTATCACAATTAGTTTAATGACTCCAATTATGATCAATTGGAAACTCAAAGACACCTTAATCAAGCACTCCTAGAATGCAAAAGGATCGGCCTCAAACATTTTTCTCTAAATTAGTGTCAAATCATAAGATTATTTTTTAAACGTCCATGATAAATTAATCAAAAGGGGTATGTATATATTTTGCTTTGGGAGTTCAGTGAAAGAGATTTTGCAAACACATTTTGAATTGCCTTGATCAAGTGCTGCACAAATTTACAAAAAAGTGGGAAGGATGAGTTCACAAAATCAACTCATAAGCTTTTATCTTAAACTTTCTTTAAAATCATGAAACTTTTGACAAAATTTGATGCAATGATTGAAAGTCAAAAAAAAACATCATGAATTCAAAAACGCTTTGCAAAATCCATTGAGAATCACAACAATAATCAATTCATGTTAATCCCCCACACATAGTAGGTCACCCCTTTCACAACAACCATACAAGGACATACAAAATGGTGAGAACTTGCATGGAGAAGTAGAAAGCTACATTAACATGTAGTGGATATGGCCTTGTACATGGGTTGATCAATTTCAAATGATGATGAACCTACAAGGAATCACAACCTTAAACTTCAGTTTAAACTCTAAACCCTAAATTACAATAGGTTTTGTTTTCATTTTCTTTCTGCAAGGGGGAGGAAGGGAGTTTGGTGTTTGGTTTGGACTATAATATGTATATCAATCATAATTAAAGATGAGTTTAACCCTAAATTATTTGTAAAATGATTATTTAAATGATTCATTAGGGAATATACATCTTTTCGATAAAGAAAATTGGACTTATGACTTCATTTGGTAATTTTAGTTCACTTGGTTATGAATTTAGTTTGCACAATTTGCATTTAAGTCCATTAGATGGTTTTGTATGTATTAAACAATCAAAATAACTTGGGCTATTAACTACGTGTTAAGATTTGGTTAGACAATTATTAGTGTGAATGAAGTTAAAACCTGATCTAATCATTTGTGAAACCACCTAAGTTAAAACCAATTAAAGTTAGGGTTTTGGGTATACTAAAGATTAGGACATTATGTTCATTCATGTGGACTTTGTGAGGCAAGGGAAAAAATGATGTTCTTTTAGATAAGGATGCATTTAAAAGATGTTATTTGAAGATTTGTTTTCATTTTTGTTTGTAAAAGCAATTCATAAATAATGTTGTTGTTTGTTTATGTTTGACATGGTTTGCATGAGGATTTTTGTTAGAAGAAATAATGAGAGAAGTTTTTTTTAAAAAATAAAATGAATCACACAACAATTTGGAAAAAAATTGGGTGTGTAAAATCTTTCAAGGTTGGTATTCTCCCTTTTTCATTGAATAGAAACCTAACCAAACTACCCAAAGAAATAAAGGTTGAATTTTGTGAGCACTTGGGGTGGAAGCATAATCAAGTGTACCAAAAAATAAATAAATTATCCAATTCAAAAATTGTGATCTTTAATTAATATGAGTAAAAAATAAATTCATTAGAATAAAAAGTAGATTGTTTTGGGGGTACACTCATTTTAAACTATTGCAAGTACTAATTTTTTAATTTAAGTATAATTAATTATGGTTTAAAGTAGTAATTTCAAGATTGATGATGCATTTTATAGGTTAGCTATTGTCAAATTTCAAAACATAGATCACAAACTTAGTTCCCTAAAAGATTATAATATTTAGAAAAGTATCAAAAGGAGACCTACATATGTATTGGATGCATATCATAACCTTGTTATAATTATGTAAAGATTTCTTAAAGGGATAAGTAGGTTTTAAATGTAAAAATATTCATTAAAAGATAATTTTCACCCACTTATTTCAAGTCAATTTTTATTTTAAAAATCAATATCTTGGAAATCATGTTGCAAGTCCCTATAACATTTTGTATAAAATAATGTGTTTTTTTTTTTCCAAGAAGGAAATGCTTAGTCTTTTAAAAAATTAAATCAAACAACAATTTCTAATGATTCTATTCAAAGGTCTATTCAAATATGTTGCTTCAAATTTTAAAGCCATGTTGCTATTAGAATTTTGTGATGTCCAAATTAAAGGGTGTCAAACCTATGCTTATTTCAATGGAGATTATTAACTTTAATTTCAGTGACAATGATTCATTAGAGCTAGTTTAGGTACGACAACTTTAAGTTCCTCAAGTTGTCATACATTGGACAATTCCAACTTGGAACTTGTTAGCTCATTGCCAAATGAAGAGGAATGGAAAATTGTCTTTTCAGATTTGTGTATTAATTTTTTTTTCCAACAACATATCCACAATACATTTTTCACCAATTTGCATACCAATTGTCTTTAATTGAATTCTAATCCAATTGTTGAATTGGAATTGAATTTAGATTTAATCAAATTGAAATCAAATTTCTAAATTGAATCCAAACACATTGAATGGATTTCAATTTTATATAAGAAGAAATTAATGTCTTTCACTTCAACAACACTCTTTTTTTTCAAATTATTCCACAATGATATTTGTTGTTTCTTTGTTTATCAATGTTTTCAGTCTTGGTGCAAATAAGGAGGATTTATTGCATGTTACATATTGCACCATATCATCATTACTCTTTGGCTAAAATTCATCTTTCTCAAGGTTATTTCAACATTTCATGTCATTGACATATGAACATGAAATGTTATTTGGGCATGAACATATTTTTTCTCCTTCATTATGATTTGCACTTACTTAAGGTGTTAAACACCAAGTGATGTTCACCTCATTAAACATCATTATGTGAAAAGAAACAATTGAAAGAATCAATGGACCAAAAAAAAAAAGATGTACTATTTTCCTCGATGTTTTTCCTGTGATTTTAAAATTTTGGTTATAAAATTATTTTGATACGTGTTTTGATAATTTGATTAAATACATCACATCCATTATTATATAGTGTATGTTCTATGATATTAACCCATTTATACCTTTATAAGAATTTTTTCAATGAGATGAATATTCATCTTTCAAAAGAGAAAAAGAAAACCTAAGCATTTAAAACCTACATATTTGTGAAATTATTTAACCAAGATGAAGCAAAAGATAAAATTATTTGAAAACGCAATAATGCAAAAACAAAAAATGATAAAGTAATGGTTGAAGAAGTATATTTGTGAATAATTTTATCTTTGAAATTCACAATTGACATTTTTTATATCCTAAAATCAATCTCTAGCAAAATTGAATAAGGATTTATGGGTATTTATAAGACAAATTATAGATGCAAAATGTCATTTTATAATTGTTACATGATTGCATACATAATATGAATAAATAAATTACAATATCTTTGTGCATGTTTTTTGACAAAATTAATGGTTATTAACAATCTATTGAAATAATGATATGTTTCACTATCCAAATTTTCTTATCATAAATATATAGAAATATTTTTGCATGAATTTTTTTATTCAATAAAAAGATCTTGCTATATATTCATGATTGATTAAAATTGCATCAATTAATTCATCAATATTGATCCTTTCATTAGTTTCAATTTGAATATCATTAATCATACTGGTAGATGATCAACATTATCCTAATTACAAATGTCATTGCTTGATGATGAATACTAAATAACTTAGAATATAAAAATTAATGATATATTATTATATGAATTTAAATCTTTGAAACTAATATAAAAAAGCTACTTTATTATTGGCATTACAAAATAGGATAGAAGATTAGAATGTTGTTATAAAACAAACATGATTTCATATGATAAAATGGTTTGTATGTTTTCTAAAAATCTGTTGATGATCCTTGTCCCTTTTGCAAATATGATTTATTAAAAAAATAAATTATCTTATTTATTTATTATAAATGGATGTCATTTTTATATTTAATTTTTTTAATTCATGTAATACCTTGGCAGCTTTGACACTAATTACATGATTTGCAAATTTGCAAATTTATTTTTTCAAAGAAAAATTTTTTTTGAAGAAAAATACATAGATTTTTGGAATATTCAAGATTTTTTTAATTTGAAAATTTTTAATTCATTAATCTTTCTACAAACATGTGTTGAATTTTCATTTATACTATAATAATAAAGAATATTTAAATAATCTTCAAAATATTATGAATCTATTAAATCATGTGTGTTATTTATACCCATGAATAAGTTGTGAAGGTTATAATTTTCTTTTGATGTGTGTTATTAATTGAATTAAATGCATGGGAGGATGAATGACTCGTTGGCATACTACAAGCTTTACAAGAAGGAAAAAAACCATTTAGAAATCAACAAAAAAAAATCTTAAAAAGTGATCTAGTTTTTGGGCAAATCATCAATACTTGCAATTTGGGTGCGAATTGAAATGGGCAAAACTTTTTAAATCATAAACGTTGATTTTTTAAAAAAATTAAATCATAAAAATTTCCCATTTTTTTGTGTAGTTTTGAAACATGTTTAAAATCTAACTCTTGATTTCGAATTTTACGTTACTTAAACATTTAATATTTTGGTTAAATCAATTGCATGTTAATCATAAATCACATGTTTTTCAACCTAATAATCATTATGTATCACACAAAGTTTTGAAAACTTTGAGATTTTTTCTTGCATGTCGTTATTTAAGAGTGTTTGATTCACATTCAAGTGCATTTTTGTTTCATTAAACAATTACATTTTTAAGTTTAGGGTTACCCTAAACCCTATTAAATAATACTTTTTTTTTTTTGAAAGATGAATATTAAATTATGATTAAAATTTTCAACCTATACATCATGATTGCAAATTGTCTTAAATGTTTTTAATTTGAACCTTTAGTTTCAAATGAAAGAATAACATGTCTTGGTATATTTCAAACCACTAAATCACACTCTACATCCATAATTTTTTCTATTGGATTTTTTATTGATTAATTTTCATAATGTTCATAATTCCAACAAGTGTTAACAATAAATTTAACATGTTGATAGCTTTTGGTTTGTATTGGAAATCAAATTTACAAATAAATCAATATGAAAACATGACAACATTAAATTTCAACTTTTTTGTAATATTTTATTGGACATTTTTTAATCAAAATAAAAAATATATCCAAATCAACATTGGAAATGATATATCCATCAAAACATTTATCAAAGTTGACAAGTTTACATTATTTTTATACATGTCATGTTTATGAAATTAGTTAGATTTAATAACTTATTCCAAACATCAAATTCATTAATATTTAATGTGAGGTGGCATTTGACATCTTTTAATATCACTTTCACACAAGACTTGATGGTTGGACATTTTATTTTGTCCCTTTTAACCACCCTTTCATTAAAATGGGTAATTTTTTTTTCTTCTAATTTTTTTTTTCACATAAATTGAATATATTGTCACTTTCAACTTTGTTCACATTTTAAATTAATGAAAATTTGACCCATCATTTTTGAAAAAATTGAAGTTTAAAACCGTTATGCTTGTTGTTAAGCCAAGTTTTTGACAGGTACCAAAATAAAATGTCAATTTAACAAACATTTTCAAATCTAAACATCGTTATAATAAGTCAAAATTGAAATTAGTCCAATGTTTTGGTTTGAGAATGACCTAAGTTTTGTCATTAAAAAAAACACACCTAATAAACAACACCACAAATGACAAAAAATGAGAAAAACAAAATGATAAGAATGTTAACAAAGAATAACACCAAGAAATAATAAGAATGTTGAAAAAGCACATTAGAAACACCAAGGGTCTTAAATTGGACATGAAAATTTTCTTTTTTCGAACAATAGAATGCATCAAAACCTCGAAGGTTGAAAGCATTGGATATAATGTAAGAGGACATTGAGAAATATATAAAGAATCTTGTGACCTTTAAGGTTGAAAATATTTTATATTTATATTTTTAAAAATTAAGGATCATTGGGAAGCATAGAAAGAAACATTGGGGAATGTCGGTAAGGCCCCCAAAATTTTATTTTTAAGATAATGAAAAACATCAAAAAAAAAATCACAAGTCTTTAAAATATTAGTGGTTTAACAGGTGAAAATGAAATCTCATACTTTAAAATTAATGAAAATGAAAATAATTTCATAATTATTCTATATGACCATGGATTACCAATTTTTGGTAACGAATTATCTCTTGAATAATTTATTTAAATAAATTTAAATCTATTAATATTTTTGATTTTGTGTCAATTGATTGTCACTAATAACACAAAGCCCAAGTGTGATAAGGGACGACCAATACTCATTAGAGAGGTGTACATCAATGTTGGATGGTTTGAATCACCAATTCCAATTAATAAAAACCAAATTAGTTTTATGATTAATCATTTCAAAAAACAATTATATATATATATATATATATATATATATATCGGTGCTTTGTAAATCAAGTAATGAACTTTTTTCCACTTATCAATATATTCAAATTAGGTATGAGCTTTTTTTCTTTTTTTAAAAAAAATTCAAGGTTTTTTTTTTTCCAGTATTTTTTTTTTAATGTTGTCACACATGGGCATCAATTATGGATGCTCCACCAAAGAAAATTAATGGTTTGAATTAGAAAAAAAAAGTGATTGGTTTATATGCCAAAACATAGAAAGTGTCAAAAGCTTATGTTCTTAAAAATATATATTTTAAAGCGCAAATAGGTTTTGACAATTAAGAATTAATCACCGAATAAGCTCAACAAACCTGAAACTTAGTTCCATTTATAAAACCCGTGATAATGGGAATTGGCCTACACAATTCATTAAAAGTCACATAAACCACTTTAACAAAAACTTAAAAATAAATTCTTTCTAAAACAAAGGAGAAAATTATTTTAATGTATTTTTAAATAAAAATCACTAGTTATTACCAATGTTTTTCAAAATTAATTAATTACATTAGTGACGGAGGGAGTGCACCCACAATTTTATTTTATTTTTCCCAGAAGGAGCCATTTGATTGGCCTATCATCAATATTTTTTGCAAATTGGGCCACTCCCCCAACATAGAGGCCTAAATAGGTAATGCTTCCCTCCCCAAATAGAAGCATACTTTGTCATGCTTCCCTTTGCCCACCCCCCCCCCCCAAGGCCAAAGGGGGGGAAGCATTTTATGAAAAATAGCCCAAAAAATCCCCCAAAAATTTATTTTGAGGACGGAGGATCCAAAAACAACCCGAGGGTTAAGTTTGGGGTCGGACACACTAAACCCCAAAAACACGAGTTGTGGCTTGTTGTGGCACGTCCCTTCAAGTCGGAAGAGAGATAAGATTCACTAAAAACTAAATCAACATAATAAAACAAACTTGCGACGGAAGCTTCCCGACATTCTGGAAGTTGTGAAATCCGTGTTCGAGAATTTGATTTTCCTTTCCCCAAAACAGCCAAAAAAAAAAAAAAAAAACAACAACAACAACCATGATGGGATTGGGTAACCTAATAGGTTGCTCTTGTTGTCTTAAACTAGAAAAGAAATGCACGGAAGATGACCCGACCCGACCTGACCGACATCCCTGGCAAAACAATTTCCGATGAAAATATATATAAAAGCTAAGGTGGTGGGTCTTCACCCAATGTCAGAGTTTAGCCCTAGCCTACTACCTCTTTGATGGCAAATCGTGAAAGTCTCAAAGTAAAGCTTTGTTTTGTGCACACAACTAAGGAACCGGACTTTGGTTTGGCATGTTTCGGCAAGATTCGATTCGATCCGTCCCTCATTTTCCCTCGGTAGAAGAAACTCGTATACAAATCCACCATTCTCAAACAATGATTTTACCCACCAACTCCTGCACTACCCCCATACCCCCCCCTCACCCCCCAATTTCAATCCGTCTGCGAGGATAGAAAGATGCATGTGGAACAATCAATCATGCAGGGGATAATGCGGAAATAGTAAGGTGGGACAAATCGAACAACATTTTTGTTTAAAAATTCATCTGGGGGGACCATTATGGGATGGATGTCAGGGGATAATGCATAGTACTCTTTACAAATGGAAACCAGCTTTTATCCATCCCAGACTAAGTAGTGTAAGGCGGATGGATGGATGGATGGATGGATGTCAGAGGGATGGTAATGCCTATACACTATGAGACAAATGGAACAACATTTTCTCCGCCTTGACAAAATGTGCCAATTTGATGATAATCGAAACTTGCCAGTTTCTAACTACTACTAGAAGATCACTTGAGCATGGGATATGTCCAAATAAAGTTCCCACAAAAAAAAAATTGGGGAGGTTGATTAATCAAAAATCAACTTCTTTTTTTTGCGCCTCTGTCAAACATTGTGTAAGAGCATCTCCACCGGTGCTCAGTATGTGACTGCAGACAGTAAAATTTATTGTGAAAAAAGTCAAAATGTGCCGGTTCAGCTCAGGAAATTGGTTTTTCTGCACCAAATTCGTGCAACTTGCCGTGGCTGGTAAAAGGCGCGACACAGTTGTGCACCTCCAAAGAAGAGTGTAATAAATTGGACCTCACTGCGGCTCAGTATTTCTGATCGGTCGATCATAATGATTGGTCCAGGTGGTTTGCTATTGGTAGTTCCCACGTATATGCAGTTACAGTTTTAATTGTAGGGTTGCAAAAAATAAAAACAGCTAAACTTAGACATTTAATTCTATTATCCAGAGTGACATACTGAGCACCACCGGTGGAGATGGTGTAAGCCTTCTTTATTTTGGTGCATCCAAATTAACACCATAATCGTTGATCGGTTGGCTTGTCAGACAAGTAGAGTGAGCGAAGAAACTACAATTTCTTGTGTGATGGGCTCCTTTGTATCTTGGGTTTGTTATGTTTGATTTGTTCAGTCCTTCTAACCGTCTCCTCCAAACCATGCAAATTGCATGCGGCCATCAAACATTCCGTGCATATTCCATGCGTGGTCCATATATCTTTCACCCACTCGATGCATATTCTATGCATATTCCGAGCTAGTCTTAACCCTTCCTTCTGGAGTGTTCCTCATCTCCTAGTCCTTAGACCTAGTCCTTAGAGTTGGGGTCTTGTTTCTTCAACCTTTAACTTTTTCTTTTTTCCGGGACATATTAAAGATATCCATAAAGTCCCTTGGTTAGGGACCGATTCCCAGTGGCAAATACCGTGATACTCCTTATGTTCCACTAATCCAAGTTCCAGCCCATATTTTTGTGTAAAATTTCATGCAAACACGGGAAAAAAAAAGTAAATAAAAATTAATATTCTATCTCATATGCCCTTTTTGGGGGGGAGGAAAAGCCACTAAATTTCAAGAAATATTTTTATTTGGAAATTTTTCCACCATATTTCTACTTGGATTTTAAAGGGAGGCATTTGTACTAGGTTTTTAACACCATTTCCCCTCCTACAAATGGCTTGCAAATTTGGCTAATCAATTGCCAAAACCTCTTTTGGAGGAAGGGGGGTGGGTGGGGGGGCTTGCCGACCGTTTTTGAAAACAAAGAAGAGCATCAGGGAAGATGCCTGGGGAATCAAAATCGAGAGGCCAAGGACGTGGCAAGCTCTCCGCATTGGTCGATAGCGGTTCAGCACCTGGATTCCAGCCAGTAACTTTCGCCGGCACCTCGATATGTTCACAAACTGGCTTTAAAACCCCTAAACAGAACAACACGCTCGCCATCGCACGCTTTCCGCCCTCGATCACTCGAGATCCTGGTTTCGCCGCCCTATCTAGTCACTCGCCAGTCAACAATTTCTGCGTGTAATTCTCTCACCGATTGTCGGGTTACAGTAACCATAGTTAAACAAGGTGGGGTTAACTACCCCCTTGTCGTCGTCGTCGTCGTGCCCGGGACGGAAGAGCGCTACTACCGCTACTGCTGCCTTTGTATGTGCGTTGCGGGTTTTCTAGCGAGCTCCTTTTGCTCACGTCTTCTATTTCTTGCTCCAAGATCTCGCTTCCGTTTCCTGTTTTCGCAAGGAAAATTGCTTCATCTCGGATCTAACAAAAAAAAAATTCCCCATTTTTTGCCTGTTTCGCAAGTTGTGTTTGGGTGGGTGAGTCAAATACACTCTAATGCCCTTTGCGGGCTGAGCTTTTCGGGCTGAGCTTTTCCAATACTGTACTCTTTCCCACAGCTTTGACGACTCAATCTCATCTTTTCTCGCATCGGCAACCTCTTCACCCGGCCATTGGAGAGAAAAGTTTGGCATTGCTGTAAGCTTCCTTTACTTGTAAATTAAGTCCTTCTTCGATGCTCCGAGCTTCCTTCTGTTGTTGTGCCCGTTGAACTCCTTGTTTCTTAGTTTCTCGTGTCTTGTACATGTTTCGTGATTGCTTGACATGAAGAAAACTCGTATTGTACTGTTTCTCAGAGTTTTTTTAGTTCTCCCGCGGCGACAAAACTCGTATCTGTAAGGAACTTCTTTGTGAAGAAGGTTTCATCGTCTTGTCGGTCTCTTGTTGTTACGGTATTACCTACTTTCTTGTCTCTTCAATGATCCACTGCTTCCATGCGGTTCTTGTCTCGCGTCCCGGGCTGCTGCTGTGTTTTCTCGTCACGAAAATCTGTGTGAATCTCGGTTTCCTTTCCACGAGATATACTCTGTACATTTTCATTGCTCTTTCTGTTCCCTCATCTGGAAACTTTTTATGTAATGCTCATATAAAGTCTAGGATCAGATAATAGAAGGCAGTGATGATATATTTGGAAGTAAGATACTATCGCCCCGGAGGAACAAGTTTGTGGCACTCATCGTTCGCATCATTTTTGTCTTCCTAGTGCTCGACGGAGGCTCCAGGAGAGCGGATCCTACAAGGAGAGCAGCGCATTATTCTGAAGGACGCATCAGGTCTCCAAGACTTTTAGGATTTAGGTCACAATGGCTCCCGATGGTATAGATCGGAATGGCGAAGGAGGAGGACAGTGGCCCAAGGGACTTGGGCAACGGATAGGACGGAGAGGAAGCCGAAGTCCCCGAAAGGTGTGTACTTGCTGCTCCTAATCTGGACAAGACCTCAAAGAACATGCGATTTTTGCCAGTTGCTGATTTGGTTGTACACATGGTAAGCAACCTATTCAAGAGCAGAATGTTTCAATTTTTTCTTGGCATTGTATGAGGTGTGCAGGTGGTTCTTCAGACAAAGGAACTGATTACAAAACAAGCTGGGAAAATTGCCAAGCGTGCTGATGAGCATGAGGCTTTTATTACTAAGGTTTTTATCACTAAATCTTCTTGCAAGCTCACCTTCTTAACCTGAGATTCAAGTTCCTGTCATTGCCAATTTTAGGTTATCATTCCTTCTTCACAGGCTTGGTTCTGTTGTACACAATTGGAAGTGTTGCTCATCAGTCAAAACCCTCCCTTGCAGGTGACTTACAGCATGGGAGTTGCCGCTTTTGGGACCTTTTGCTTCTTGCTAGGATCAAGTAAGTCTGAGAAACCACAACACTTTTCATTCAATGTCTTCTGTTTACACATGTGCAACTGTAGCTGACTTTGTGAAAAACATGCTGTGTATTTGTGCTCTCTGCCAATATATATGGAATCCTCTAGTCAGCAGCCTATGACCCCATCATCAAGTTCATGGTGTCATTTTTCAACCCTAAACCCAGTCAAAATTCATGTTACTGTGCGTGAGCTTTGGGCATCATCACGGAAATTTGATGTTTTGAAATTCAGAGATTTTTTTTCTACATCACCTCTAGCTAGACTTGTATGACATGATGTGCAGCGAACTTCAGATGAAAACATCAAAGCCCTTTCTGTGGCTGTAGAGTTTGACATCATGAAAGCAGTTTTATCTCTCGGAGAGGATATATATGCCAATCGGTGGTTGTTCCCCTCCTATGACACAACTGCGGTTATCTTCAAGCAAACCTCATTTCAATGAATTGGACTGTGTTCTGTGTTTGGTTGTTGCAGGGCCTGATGATATCCCTTACTTGTACTGCCTATTCTTCATCACTGTTGCCCCTCTCAGATGGATCTACTACCGTATCAAGAAGTGGCATTATTACCTTCTGGTACAATAATCTTGGCATCTGTGGCCCTTATACTTTCACCACTCATCATCCTTGACCCTTTAAGTAAATTGATGACTGATCATTGGTGATTGCTAGGTCTTCTTATTTTGGGGACATCTGCCATTTCTTTCTCATGTAGATTTAGGCCCAATTGGTGACTAGCCAGTGGTCAGTAAAATTGGCAAGAGCTGACTGGCCATTATAAGGGGTACTCAAATCTAAAGTGGGCTCAATATTATTGGTTTTTTTGTGATTTTCTTATTGTCTGAGCATCACAATGCACATTTTTCAGCTCTTTATTCATACATAGGGTCTAGTAATTCTACACACAACACAATCAGTTCAACTTGTGGTTCACATGTGGCATGAAGAGAGACTTGGGGTCACATGAAGTTGACACATGAGTTCCAATTTAATGAATCGTTAACACCAAATCAAACAGATGTGCCATAAAATGAATGTCCAATAATATTCCAGTTTTAAGATGATGTCTGCAATTTGGGAGCTAGGAATCTCAACTTGTTGAATTTCAAAAACTCACCTCAGAGTACAGGTGAAAATGCTGCATTTCTCCATTACTTAACGTAATGATCTATCACCTTGAGGATTAATTGGAGTTTGTTGGTATGCAGGATTTCTGCTACTATGCCAATGCAATATTTGTGACCAGCCTCCTATTCTTTCCAAATAATGACAAACTATTTCTTGTTTGCTTTTCTTTTGCTGAGGTTGGTGCAACTTTGACCACCTGTAGCTGATGTGTTTTACTATCACTTGCTATGTCACAGGTGTTTAGTTACCAATTGTTTAGTATTATTGTGAACTTTAAGTTGAACTTAAAGAAGTCTACCTCCAATAACTGTGCAGGGCCCGTTGGCATGGGCACTGATTGTGTGGCGGTGTAGCCTTGTCTTCAGCTCCATTGACAAAATCATTGGTGTTCTTATACATTTACTTCCAGGTAAGTAGCCAAAAAGATACCAACGTGAGATCAATTGCTTGCTTTGCATTGGGCTTTTGGTTGATTTGGAGAGAATGTGTTGAATTGTCTGCAGGGATTGTCTTCTTCATCATTAGGTGGTGGGATCCACGGACATTCTCCCACCATTCACCTGATGAGACAGGACCCTGGCCTGCATGGCCTTTACTTGAGAGTAACCAATCACTTTGGACATGGTTATTCCTTGTGCCACTATTCGTATATTGTGTATGGCAGATGCTCTACTTTCTTGTTGTGAATGTACTGCGACACCAACGATTACTGAGGGATCCTGAAGTTATGACCTCCTACAGGTCTTGTTCACTGGCCTTGCCTTTCTAGATGTGTCCATTTTGTTTTTCCTGTCTACTGTTCATCAATAGGCCAAAGGACATTCACAAAAGTGTATCAGGGTGAAGCTCTCTCAGGAAAGATGCAAGGTTCGAAGAAAGGTCTTCAGTCTGTGGCTGATGTTTAGCTGGCATTGTGTTACCAACAGGGAACTGTCTCGAAAAGCTTCACGAGCTAACAATATATGGTGGCGTTTATGTGGTCTTTTGGGAGATAAGAGACGTGTGCTCATGTATGTAGTGTTGCAAGCTATTTTCACAGTGTTGACTATGGCCCTCACTGTGCCAATGTTCAAGTCATACCATCTTCATATCTTCTTTGAGTGCTTCAAAGTATCTGCTGCTGTGTGGAATGGAGGAAATTTCTTCTTTGATGTCATGCCTCGAAAGATGGATGCGAAAAAGAAGAGAAAGTTTGCTCCAACAGGAAATGGAAGCAATCATGCTCTGACAGATAACACTAACACTGGTGCCACAGCAGAAGATTCTGAAGGATTGACTTCCCAAGTTAAGCCTGGGCACTCTCCAGAGGGACTCAAGTTGGAAGAAACCCAATTATGTGCAAATTGTATAAGAACAAATTCATTGGATTCTGTGGATGTCGGTGCTCCAAAATCAACTGGTGCACAGGAAAATGGAATGAAGAAACAATGGACCATGCAGGAGGAGCTTGCTAAAAGTTTGGCCAACATGCGTTGGTTGAGAAGAAGAAAAGTTGTCGGATGCAGTGGGGTCATGGGGCCACCACAAGCAACACTAGAGCACTTTGACCGCATGGTATGTGCAAGCTAATGCAAACTTTTTATAGCAAACTTTTACCAGAAGAAATTAGATCAGTAGAGGTGGAAGGCTTATTTTGGGGGTGCTGTCTTAGGACATTGTTGTGATTCTGTTCCTGGGAGCAAATTGTTGCATAGATTATGCCAACACGCCCATTGGTTCCATAGTTTCAAATCTCCTGGTCTGCACGTAGTTACTGAAGAGATCTGTCACTCAGTCAACCAATGGGTTGCACTCTTTTGGAGACACAAAGCTAAATGGTGATCTCAGTAGCTGCTTGTGGCTGTTGACGTGTGTGCATCATGTTCCAGTTTCAAATGCTCACTGTAGTTGGCAGGAAAGAGAGAAATCCATTTTTGAAGTATTTGCACAGTTACAGTGTAGCAATGTGAAGCTGATAGACAAACCAGTTTTTCAAAATTACTAGTTACAGACTCAAACTGTACACTAGAAAGGATATACCCACTATTTTATTTTCGTGGTGAAACCTTCTCTGAGATATACTCTGAATCTGATCCTCAACCCTAGAAGTCCATGACATCTGTTCACTTTTGCTGTTGATGTGTCTGCAATTTGTTAGCATTTCTACACTAGTTGGTGAATGTGTTGAATGGAATTAGGATGCTTTGTTTTTGGATGCATTTTGTGTTGCAGACTTGCATGATCCTGGGAAGCATGTTTAGTTTTTGTGTTCAATCGCAATGTTACACTGGCTCTTATTTCTTTTCTTGATGAATCAATTTTAGGGTTTATTTTAGAGTCACAATGGTATTGGGTCTTAATGTTTTTTCTTGAGAGTTTAATTCTTTATGATTTAACTTTTGTGTTTGTTTTTTATAGAATCACAATGGAACTGGCTTTTTTTTTCCTTGATGATTTAATTTCTGTGTTTGCTTCACTCCTACAGAGTCACAATGGTATCTTGGTTTTTATTGCTTTTCTTTATGATTTAACTTTTGTGTCTGTTCTGCTGTTATGGAATTGCAATGGTATTGGCTCTTACTGTTTGTGTTTGCTTTGCTCTTATAGAATCACAATGGTATATTGACTCTGGTTGTTTTTCTTGATTATCTAATGTTGTGTTTGTTTTTCTCTTATAGAATTGCAATGTTATGGCCTCTTATTGTTTTTTCTTGATGGTTTGTGTTTGTTTTGCTCTTACGGAATGACAATGGTATCAGATCACTGTGGTGTTCTCTTTATGATTTTTAAAAGGTCTATTTTTCAGCATGAAATAACTTGTGAGAATTGAAATGGTTTGTAACTCCATATTTGTTGTGGATTAAAATGGAGAGCTGAGAAGATGATTCAACTTAATGGATTGATGGTTGTTTGTTTTCTTCTTGTTCAACTTAACAATTTGATGTTGTTTTGGCTGTCAAGCTTTTATCACATAATGTACATTTTGTGTATGCAATGGAACTCATAAAGTTGTATGATTGGACTTTGAGTAGGGTTTTTGTGTAGGGTCATTTTTTGGAGTTATGAAATAGGAAGAAAGTAAGCCTGCAATATGTTTTGTGTTTAATTTTGCAGTGTTATTTCTTTGCCACTAATTTTTTTGTTGTCGGAGCATCTCCAGCCCCACTGCAGTAAAAGACTCCTTTTTATTAAATCTTGCAGCAAGATAATACAAATCTTGGAGCATTGCTCCAGTAAAAATGACTTTAAAATGTTGTCATTTTAAGATTTCTAAACAAATTGTTCTGCTGTAAACTTGGTTGGCAAATTATCTCTTCAGATGAAAAGGTGTAAGTGATCTTTGTACTGTTTGAAGTGACTTTCATTTTGTTTTTTGTGATGTTATTGGGTGGGGACATTAAGCATTAACCATTCATTCAGTTCTTTTAATGTAAAATTGAAGTTCACCATTGTGAGGTGGAGAGGCTCTCACATTAGAATTATTTGCAAAGTGAATCAAGCTAGGGTTTGGAAACCTTGAGTTGACTTCAATTATTCTCAATTTTGGTTTTAGGGTTTGGGGCAGTCTCAGTATCATCCAGCATTGAAACCTACACGGGTCAAGTCCCCACACCATAACAATTGTTGAAGGGATTGTTGAATATCTTGTATATAAGCCGCCGCAAAGTAAGCATGACATCTTGTTGATGTCATTTGAAAACCAGAAAAGTAATTTATGGGAACCCAAAGTGGGGCCAAAGCACATGAGTGTCATAATATTCCCAGAAGAAGGTATATTTCTTGGTACCCAAAAATAATAATAATAATAAATCTGTGCTCTGAGCTATTATGCTCATTGCTAAATGAATAGAAGTTCTAGGCCCAACACCAAATAAACATAAAATTTTAACAATGTCTTAAGGGAAAATCGGTCTCAGTCGTTAGAGTTATCCGTAAAGTCATGCGATTAGGGGGCGAGAACGGCCAGTTTCCACATAATAGGCCATCAAAAGTGTAACTGGGAATGAGAATTTTACAAATCAAGATAACTGGGACTCAAACTAGTTTTTCCACCAGTTTTGGTGGTAAACTGAGTTTCATCCTGTTTTTCCTGAGCGCCTCCAATGCTGCTGCTGCCGCCTATGTTGTCACTGCTCCTACCTGTACAACTATTATAATTACTCTTGAACCTTGTGCATTAAATGCTGAGTTTCGGCATTTCATACTGAGATTTAATAAAATTTCATTACTTTGCAGATACCACTGAAAGAGGGGAAGGGGATGAAAGAGAGGATGAAGACAGGGTGACTTTGGGTTTTAAACTTTGAAGCCCAAAAGTGGTTCCAAACTTTAGAAGGCAAAAGTGGGTCCTATTAGTACCTTACAAGGAAAATTTGCCCAATGAAACATGTAAAAAGTATTGAAAAAACTAACCCACGATTCCAAAGTCGTTTGGTTTGCGACTTTTGCATCTAGTTTCAATGACACATTAGTACTTCCTCAGGATGTCATTGCAATGGCAGCATCATCAACACACCAAGAATCCAGGAGTCTTCTTAGATTTGTAAGGGACTCTGAGCATAGTGGATATGGCAGAATCGGTATCTATTGGGTGGAGATTGTAGAGGATAAATCTTGACAATGTGCAAGTTCTTACCAATTGGATAAAAACCCCTTCCAAATGGTACATACCCAATAGGGAGAAGGGTGCAGAGCACTACAATTGCCACTGAAATTCATCACTACTGAGGCATATCTAATATTCCAAAAAACAAATTTGTGATGGGCAAATGAAAAGCGATCCCTTGTGAAAAAATAATAATAAATTTCACTACTGGTTTTTTAATCAGTGGACCAAGTGGGTCGTGAAATAAAAATATGCCTTTTAATGTACTCAAGAAGGACCCTCTCATTTCTATCCATTGAGCCGAGTATAGATCATGAAATTAAGTTATGAGCTACAATGAACTAGAAACAGACTTTTTGGCAGATGATTCCATTCGGGCAGTGTTTTTCTCAGAATTTCTTTCTGTAGAGTAAGTGGCCATTGTCTATAGGAAGACGCAGAAAAAATGGCAATCATCCATAGGAAGATTTAGCCAAAACTGGCTATAAAACCAGACATGAAGTACAAATTTATAATCAATCAAGCTTCTTATTTATGATTTACACAATGAAAACCAAATAAAGAAATATGGAAAAAAAAATTATTATTTTCTTTCTCACTTCTGGGCAAGTGAAACTCTCCAAATTAATCACTTCATTGTTTTATTTTATTTTAGTTTGAATTTCTCTTTTGGAGAAAATTCTGCCAAAAATTTTGGTCCTACACTGGGCATAATATGGGTCCTACACTGAGCAATTGCTACAATGTCTAATCATATTCATCCAATCCAAGATAGCCTCTCCAGAGGTTTCTGTTGATGATAGGCAATAATTCATCCAAACTCAACATAGGCTTCTAAGGGTGGTTTTCCCCATTGTAAAGTAGTTTGTTTGTGAGCTCTTGTTGCAATTCTAGAACCAATTCTAGAAAGATCAAAGAGGAAATCTTGAGGAGCTCCAACTGCTTTATGTTCTTTGGTTGCAGATCTGAAGATTCAGAGGATCAGAAAGGTAAATTGTGTGCTGGTGCAATTCTAGAACAGATTTTTGTTTACAGTTTCTAGTTGGAATTCAAAGAGGAAAACTTCAGCTGCTCTTCTTCTTCTTCTTCTTCTTCTTCTTCTCCTTGCAGAAGAGCTTCAGGGGATCAAAAAAAAGGTTTTGGTGGGCTCTTGCAATTTTAGAATAGATTTTGTTTACAACAGTGTTTCTGGGAATTCAAAGAAGAAATCATCAACTGCTTAGAGGCTCTTCTTCTTCTTCTTCTTCTTCTTCTTCTTGCAGAAGAGGTTCAGAAGATTATCAAAAAGGTTTTGTGAGCTCCAACAATTCTAGAACAGATTTTGTGTACAGTGAATTTTCTGGGAATTCAAAGAAGAAAATCTTCAGCTGCTGATCCTCTTCTTCTTCTTCTACTTGCAGAAGAGGTTCAGAAGATCATTAAAAAGGTTTTGTGAGCTCCAGCAATTCTAGAACAGATTTTGTGTACAGTGAACTTTCTGAGAATTCAAAGAAGAAATCTTCAGCTGATCCTCTTCTTCTTCTTCTTCTTCTTCTTCTTCTTCTTCTTCTTGCAGAAGAGGTTCAGAAGATCATCAAAAAGGTTTTGTGAGCTCCAGCAATTCTAGAACAGATTTTGTGTAGAGTGAACTTTCTGGGAATTCCAAGAAGAAATCTTCAGCTGCTGATCTTCTTCTTCTTCTTCTTCTTCTTCTTCTTCTTGCTGCTGCAGAGCTGAAGAACAACTGCTGTGGCGGTTGGTGCAGCAGCCACCTCGACCAGTGGTGACGGATAATAACGCACTGCAACGAGGAGGATGACGAGTAGCAATAAGGACGCACAAGCTCCATCGCCAGGAAGAAGAACTCGAGTCGAAGCTGATCAGTCGTCTGTGAGGATCAAGGATGTGAGAGATTACGGCCCTGTACAAGCCACTCGACTGAAGTATAATCCGCCACTACCCAAGGTGTTGCAAGCTGCTGCTGCTGCTGGTCGTCGTGGATTCAAGCTCCTTTACGGCGCACCGTCGTCAGCAGCTGGACACCAACAAGAGATTCAAGAGCTTTTCCCTTCAATATATGGTCAACCTTCGGTGCAACTGGTGGCACAGGAAGAATCTTCCTCGTCCACTACAGCTGCACACAGTTATGTCGTCGTCGAGGAGCACCGGTCACAGAAGCAGCAGCCGCAAAAGCTTATAGTCGGAGTGGTGTTGTCGGGTGGCCAAGCTCCCGGTGGTCACAACGTCATTGCAGGAATCTTCGACTACTTGCAACAACATGATTGTGAGAATAGCATTCTGTATGGATTCAAGGGCGGCCCCGCCGGCATCATGCGCTGTAAGTTCGTGGAGATCACGGAAGAGTTTCTTCACCCCTATCGAAACCAGGTACAGAAGAAAAAATCTTAAGAAACCCATCTCGTCCATGAGCTTCGAGCCTGGTTTCTCGTCTTGTAGCTTGCGATTCCTGCAGCAGCGATGATGCTGTTGTTTTCTGAAGAAAGACAGAAGGTGATGATGATGATGATCCTATCTTTCTCTTTCTCTCTAGGGTGGGTTCGACATCATCGGGAGTGGACGGGACAAGGTTGAGACGCCGGCGCAGTTCAAGCAAGCGGAAGATACAGTGGTGAAGCTGGATCTAGACGGGTTGATCGTCGTCGGCGGAGACGATTCCAACACAAATGCGGCGCTCATGGGGGAGTATTTCCGATCCAAGAATCTGAAGACGCGAGTGATCGGGTGTCCGAAGACAATCGATGGAGATCTGAAGTCGAAGCAAGTGCCCACGAGCTTCGGCTTCGACACGGCGTGCAAGATCTACTCGGAGCTCATCGGGAACATCATGGTAGACGCGAGGTCCACAGGGAAGTACTACCATTTTGTGCGCTTGATGGGTCGGGCTGCTTCTCACATCACTCTCGAGTGCGCATTGCAGACGCATCCCAATGTTGCCATCATCGGCGAGGAGATTTACGCGCAGAACAAGACCTTGCGGCAAGTGACGAACAGCATCGCGGACGTCGTTTGCAAAAGAGCACACCTCGGGAAACATCACGGCGTGATTCTTATTCCTGAGGGTTTGATCGATTTTATTCCTGAGATTCAGCATCTGATCGCGGAGCTCAACGAGATCCTCGCTCATAGCAGCACTGCTTGCGACAAAACGGTAGGAGCTGCTTCCTGGAAGAGCAAGCTTTCTTCTTCCTGTCTTTCTCTCTTCGACTCCTTGCCTGACAACATCCAGGAGCAGCTTCTGCTGGAACGTGATCCGCATGGGAATGTCCAAGTTGCCAAGATCGAGACCGAGAAGATGCTCATATCGATGACAGAAAGGGAGCTTCACGCTCGGAAATGTGAGGAGAGTTTCAAAGGTCATTTCATGGGACAAGCGCATTTCCTCGGCTACGAAGGTCGTTGCGGCATGCCCTCCAACTTCGATGCCAACTATTGCTATGCGCTGGGATTCACGGCAGCGGCACTCGTGCACGCGGGTCAGACAGGTCTGATTGCCTCCATCGGGAACTTGACGGCGCCTGCCGCGGACTGGACCGTGGGTGGTACTCCTCTCACGGCGCTCATGGACGTGGAGCGACGTCAAGGGAAGAACAAACCCGTGATCAAAAAGGCCATGGTGGAGCTCGATGGTGCTCCGTTCAAGAAATTCGCGGACAACAGGAATGCTTGGGCTGTTGAAGATTGCTATGTGAATCCTGGCCCTATCCAATTCTCTGGTCCTACTGCTGATGCCACTAACCATACCTTGATTCTCGAGCTGCAGCAGCAGGTGCTCACACAACCCATAGCTGTAGCATGATGATCATGATGTAGAGGTAGGTAGTTAGTCCTTTGTGCTGCAGCAAGCAGAAGATCACAGACAACACAAACTGCAACAAAATCCATGCACAAAGAAAGCTCATCACCAGTAGCATCAAGATCCATATACAACAAAAAGAAAGCTCGTCTGGTCTTTCCTGATTCTCAAGCAGCAAGAGTAGAGAAGATCACAGACAACACAAAACTGTAACAAAATCCACGTATGTAACAAAGCTCAAAGCCTTAAAGCCAAAGCTTGGCATCATCCTTCTTCATCACCAGTAGTTTCAAAATCCATGCACAACAAAAAGAAAGCTCATCTGGTCTTTCCTGATTCTCAAAGCAGCAAGAGTAGAGAAGATCACAGACAACACAAAACTGTAACAAAATCCATGCATGCAACAAACTCAAAGCCTAAAGCCAAAGCTTGGCATCATCTTTCTTCATCTCCAGTAGCATCAAAATCCATGCATAACAAAAAGAAAGTTCATCTGGTCTTTTCTGATTCTCTTCCACAGAACCCATAGCTAGCTAGCTGCATGATGAATGGATTGTAGAGGAGTCTCAGTAATGAAATCCTTGAAGATCACAGACAACACAAAAACTGGAACAATCTCCAGCAATGACAAAGCTCAAACCCAAAGCTCAATTGTCTTTCTTCATTACCAGTAGCATCAAAACCCATGCACAAAATGCTCCTCTGTCTGTTTTTCCTGATTCTTGAACAGTTCACAGAACCTGTGGCTAGCTAGCTGAATGATGAATGGAGTAGAGGACCCAGTAATCTTGGAATCCTATTGTGCTGCTGCTGCAGCAGCAGCAGAAGATCACAGACAACACCAAACTGGAATAAAATCAATGCAACAAGACTCAAACCCTAAACCCAAAGCTCAATCATCTAACTTCTCTTCAAGCTTGTCAACATCTTTCTTCTTTCAACATCTTATTTCTTCTTTGCATGAGAGTAGATCTCTGGCTTTGTACAGAAGTTTTTTTCCTTTCAATTTGTGTAAAGGGTTTTTTGTACAAATTTTTTGGTGACCCAGTTTTGTGGGTGCTTTGTTATTGTTGAGGAATTTTGCGCCCCAGGAATTGAGAGGAAACAAATGTATGTCCCAGCAAGAGCTTCATGTGTTTCACAACATTTTTGGAGTGAAAAATTTTCTTGGGTACTTTGTGCAGCAGCAACATGCAAATTTGTTCCATTGATTCCATTGAGGAACAATCAAGGTTTCTGCAATTCAGGATTCCATTTGCTGCACTGTTTGACTTTAGTTTCACGATGAATTGGCTGAATTGTTTTAGACTTCATTGAAAAAGAAACATCACATTGAGCTGTACTGTGCTCTTTCAGACAGTGCATTGCAGGCTGAATTCTTGTTCAGATTTCATTGAGGAACTTTTTACTGCACTCTTTGGATTCAATTACAGGTTGAATTTATTGTTCAGCCTAAACCCTAAACCCTAAACCCATTCATGAACATTGCAAATTGCTGCACTCTTTGATTCAGTGACATTCTGAATTGTTCAGACTCCATTGAGGAACTTCATTTTGCTGCTGCACTCACTCTACAAGCTGCTTTGCATTTCAGCTGTTTAAGCTGTCAGATGGACAATGAAACAAAAATGTTGTTGCAGCTTATGATCCAGACTCTCCAGCAGGCATGAACATTGAACAATAAACAAACTTGAGCAATGACCCAATACAGGATTTTTGGCAATCTCTGTAGTTCTAGAGCATACAATCTTGGAGCATCCAACACAACTATTGCAAGCACCTCAATTGTGTTGCAGCAGCATGAATCCTCTCCATCCCAGACCTAACATCCTGCTACATTTCCAGACCTGTTTTCTCTCTCTCTCTCTCTCTCTCTCTCACACACACACACACACACACACATATTAATGTTGTGCATGTTTACAGGTTCAAACTCAAAGTATATACCCACTAGCCTTTATCTATATACATCTACTTACCTAGTACCTAGTCACCTATTTACTTACGTACCTACTTACCTATGTATAGGACCTATTTTCTCACATTATGGGTTACCAAGGTGAGACCCAACATCAACCCACTAGCCCTTATCTCCATGCATCTACTTACCTAGTAGTCACCTATCTACTTAGATACCTACTTACCTATGTATAGGACCTATTTTCTCACATTATGGGTTACCAAGGTGAGACCCAACATCAACCCACTAGCCCTTATCTACATGCATTTACTTATCTAGTAGTCACCTATCTACTTAGGTACCTGCTTACCTATGTATAGGACCTATTTTCTCACATGATGGGTTACCAAGGTGAGACCAAACATCCGTTCATCAACAAACCTTAAAAATTACTACTAGGCCTAACTATCATTATATTAAATTTTTTTGTTGTGTTCAATTTCATCTTTCACATTTGGGTGTATCACATTGAACTTTTGGAATTTGAATAACTAGTTTGTTATAGTAAACCAATTTGACATGGCTATGTCAAGGTAGATATATTTTATTGGAACTTCAATTATATGATGAATTATCAATTCATGAAATTTTTTGAATCGTGAATTTCAATTTCATGTGTTGTTTCATTTAAAATGATGTGTCAATAGATTGCAATACATCTACAAGTTTATAGTTTATGTAAATTGGTGTAATGCAAGGCTCCACCAAACATCATGCTTTTGTTATGTATGCCATATAAAACTCCACCAACTTGTGGGGGTCTATTTTCAGTAATTTTCTTTTGGGCTCTAATTTTGGATGTGTAATCTCCCCCTCCAAATCTATTAACCCCTAAACACTTCATCAGCCAAAAATGACTTTTTTTGGAATTTGAAATCAATATAGTAATTTTTCTCCAATGATTTGTGTTTCCCTCATCAATCTAATTATGACTTATTAGCTGCCTTGCTTGAAAAGTAGTTGAACAGAAATTAAGACGAACCAAAATAACGTCCAATCTTTTTTCTATATTGAATAACAAACTATTTTTTTTATCTAGATAAGTTTGCGTTTTAGATTTTTGCATTTTTTTAATGGGTAATTTTTCATAAAAGAAGGACAATTTTTGTATAGTTTGTAATTGTTTGGAAAAGTTAGATTTTTTTTTTTGTTTTTTTTTAAGCTTTAAAATAATGGCTTTTTGTTTTTGAGTAAGTTTTTTAATCTACCAAACATTTTCTGAAATTTGACGACAAGTTTTAAATCTTGGTGCAGGCATATGAAGTTAAATTGGTTTTTTTAACCATTGCAGATAACGGGAATCGAACCCATATCCTCTGCTTGGAAGGCAGATAATCTACCTTTAATCTATATCCGCCTAAAAAAAATTATCTTTTTTCATTTCTTTTTCCGAACTTTCGTTTGCATAGTAAATTAATATTAGGTTGATTATTGCTTACTTCAAGTTTATAATCTTATTGAGATTCAAAGGCAGCTAATAAGTCATAAAGCTAAAATCAATTTGAATTCTAGGACGTCTTTTTCAATATCCTATGTTCATGTTGCCTTTGAACCATTGAAAGGATTTTGCCCACTTTGTCTTTCCTTGAATATCACCAACTCAATTTTCTTTCACATATGAATTTCCATTTGTACATAATTTTAGCTTTCATGGATCATGAAATTGCATTCAATCATCCAATTCACTATTCCAATCTTTTGGATCCAACTCATTAACTCCACTAGCATTAATTCATGGGAACATGATAAGCAACCATGACAAAATTAAAAGATGATTAAAGAGTATTGTTTTGTGGGTCAATCATTTCAAATACTAATTGGTTATCAATTAACACATCAATCTTTTTAATTAGCATTAATAAAATAAATGTTCATGGGCATTTCAAAATATGGATAAGGAAATATACATCTTTGACTAAATTGAATACTCAATTTTGTTATTTCCTTTGAAAAAGGTATAATCAAATGAATTGCTATTCATATTAAAACATTCATCCATGTGTATCATGAAGGTATCAAATTTTGCTAAGGTTTCACTAAAAAAACATTCAAACATAATGTCCACATTATGGAAATAAATATGCAAGGGGAAATACTTGGTTTTGAATTAGTTTGTGAAGAAGTTTGAGTGATAATGAAATACAAGGTGTGATTATTCTTTGTTCCAACAAGGAGGATTTTTGTACTTTGAATAATTGTTCTTTCATTTGAGTACCATTTTTGAATAAGATATGTTCTCATTTGCTACAAGTTGTGTGCATTTAGAAATTCTTAAATTGATTTAATGAAAGTGTTTTTAGTTACGTATCCTATGATTCCATTCAAGATTTCATATTGGACCTACCTGCAACGATGACGAAAACAATTAGTGCAATGAATGGCATGAATGCAAAGAACAAGAAAGATTATTGTAGTTAAACTTTGAGTTCTAGTATGTTGTTCTAATGGAGGTGTTGGAATAGAACCTTCAAAAAATTTACTAAATTGATCACACTAATCAATTCTAATGAACATATTATTTGCATTCATGTGTTCGTATGTTCTTGTGAGATTGAAATTGTTGTCAAATTGTTGTTAGTACAAATGGGATGTTAAACCCTTGCGGTAATTTGTTTAAACAAAGGTTTGCAAATCACATGAAACATGTTTGAAAACCCATCAAGGTCAGTGCAATTACTTCACTTGTGACATTTCAAGGTGTGTGGCACTTGTACAATTAGTCAAATGTGTGTCAAGATTTTGAGTGTGTGTAGATAATATATATCTTGTGGAATTTGTGAATATAAGTGGTATGAAACAAGTTGGTGTATGGTTAAAAAATGTTTGGACATGCTTTGACATACATAAATGCAAGCATGGAACTTCAAAACAAAAATCAAAGCAATACTTATTAGAAGTTTTCTACAATGATGAAATCCAAAATTATGGTGAAATAATTATTTCAAGGTTGTAGTTGTGTTTTTGTTCCATTTGTTATAAGAAAAGTGTAATGACAACAATGTTGTGCAAGGTATGAAGATGTGAAAATTGTGGTCATTTTACAAGCAATGTGAACTAGTTTTAAATGGATCAAGTAAAGCAATAAAAATGAATTAAAAATATTTATGAATGTTTGGGAAATGTATTACCATTTATAGTGTGAAATTCTTGCTAATATGAAAATGTTAAAAATGTGTGGATGCTGAATCATATGTAAAGCACACCATTATAATATGATCTAGGTTAACTAAACATATACCTTTTAACATCTAACCATATTTTATATATTATTTTATCTTGCCAAAACTATATCCTTTTATCCAATTGAACTCATGCTTTCAAATTGATTTTAGTTATTACTAAGGCCAAAGTGCTTACATTCTTGTTCAATTTGTTGCATTTTTTTAAAAAATTATTTTGTATGGTGTGAGTGCATTGTCCAATTTTGTAGACTTGTATTTAGTTTTAAGATCATGTACATCATGCCCATTTGATACCAAATTCACTAGTTATAATTAATGAATTTGTGAAATTTCAATTAAGCTTGTGTATGATTAATGTAATATTAAAATTATTAGCATTCCACAACAAACACAATGCCTTTGAATGTTATCATGTTCCAAAATATTTGATGTGATCATGTTCATGCATCAAATGTATATCTCTTGATGAATAATATCCTAGATGATTGTGGATGTCATGTGATGCCAACCTTGACTTGAACTAAAGGATTAAAAATATTTAGTTATTTGATCAAATATTAAATCCTACATGGCCAATTTGGATGGCTCAAACCAGTGTTGCTTGGTTATTGATTTTTTCAAAACTGGCCACATAAGGGTTTTTGTCTTTTTAGGATTACACGTGTTATCAATGTCAATTTTTTAAATAAAAAGGTTGATTATCAATTTCACTATCAAAATAATAAACTTGGTTATCAATTTACTTAGTTATTTCTTTTAGCAATAACCACATGTTATGCATAAGATTCAATTATCAAATAATTGCCTTGAAATCTAGTGGTTATAATGGTCAAGTGGCTTTTTTATTTATTTATTGGGTTGGTTGTTTTCTTTTGTCTAGTTTGCATGATATAAAGAATGGTCAACTTTACTAAAAACATTTAGCACTTCAATGCACCAATCAACAAATAAAGTAGAACTTGAAAAAAGATGATAAGCCAATATGAGACATATATATACCAATAAAACAAAAACCACAAAGTTTGTAATTAAGTTGAAGGCAACAAATAACGTAATCATTTTTGAGCCAAAGGTTTTCTTTGCAACATAAGTTCAATGAGTGCCCTTTATAGCTAAAGATCATTCCTCCATAGAATACTATCCATGCATTATGGTAGGACACACACCAAGACTATAACAAGTTTGTCAAGGCATGAAAGATGTGAGTCAAAGGGAACTGAACTATACAAAAAAGGTTTTATAAATCATTTTTTTTCAATTTAGTAGTAAACTTGACATTGCATCATCAACACATTCTAAAGAAGAACTTAAAATACAAAATATGGTGAGACAAGGGCATTATGTTGTCAATTTCCAATTTCTTTTAAAAATTTAATTTTTAAAAATTTGTTCATAGTGCATATTATGTTTGAGTCTTCCATACCTAAAATATTTTGTATTTAGGAAGTGATTATGTGAACATGATGCCTAGGGAATGTTATTTCTTTAAAAATATACATTCGCCATGAATTAAATTCTTCATAATTATTGTAGTTGTGTTTTGGCACCTTACAATGGCTTTAACTACCACTTGAAGGTATCAACAATGTTATTTTGGATCTATTTAGAAAAATAATTCAACTTGAACATCTTGCAAATAGATAAATTCTTGAAAAAAATTAGATTAAAAAACCCCCAAATCAACACTCCCCAATCCAACCTTGCTCATGTGTGATTTTGAAAGCAAACACAAAGGTTTTTCAATTTCATCCTAACTATAAACATCCCCCAACAAAATAATAAACAAATCAATCTCAAACTTGTCAAACTTGTCAAATTCGGGAAAGTAAAACCACCTTTCAAATATACAATAACGAACATGATTGCCTATTAACATGAATATAATATCCAAACTTAGCCATTGGAGGTTGTAATGCAAAAAAGAAACTCCAGAACTTACAACTTATTAACATTGAAGTTAAATGAGAACATTATGATATGTAGCAATTACAAAATGGCAAAACTCAATTGGGTGTAGTCACAATACAACAAGCCAAAAAAGGGTGTCGGATCGCAAAGAAAAACAATCAAAATTGGATCAATATTTATGTTTTACCATTTAAAGCCATGGCAATCATGGCAAGTTTTTTTCTTTTCATTCATATGAATGTTAAATAATTCAAACCAAAAATCTATTTGTGAAATTTTAAGTTAAAGTTTTAATTTAAGACCCCTAAAAGTGCATAGCAACGCATTAGACAAGAGTCAATTTTGCAAAGGACTATCAAAAGGACTTGTATAATAAGACACATTTGATGGGAAAAAATTTAAGAGGATAAAGACCTATTAACCATATTTAAAAAACACTCATACCCTAAAATATGTGGAATTCTAAAACTTTAAAAATTCAAAGAACTTTCCAAAATTGATCCAAATTTTTAAAATTTCAAAAGTCCTTTGCCACACATAAATGGGTTTAAATGTACATGATGTGTTAAGAAAAGTTGTATTTTATCATACAAGAAAACATAAAAATGTAAAAAAAATAAAAAAATGGTTATGATTTCAAATTATTATCATTTTAAAAGATGAAACACTGAATTTAGAAGAAATCAACACACTTTCAAATTTTCATATTTATTAAAAAATGATGAAGAAAAAAACATGTCATGTACATGGATAAATATAAAAATTTATTATAACAAGTTGCAATAAAAATTTATTCCAAAATTCATTCATATGAAAAGTTTTTTTTGGGAAAAACAACATGTAGTCTTTTTTTTCAATAATCATGTTGGCTCATTGTATCTCATTTGCACCCAATTCTATCAAAATTTTCAACATGGAGTTATGAATTTAAACTTGTTAGTGAATTTTCCATGTATAATGCGATACACTAAATCTCATACTCACAAGTCTTATGTTGTTTTTCAAAAATATAGACATAAGAAAAATATGATTTGAGGCTTGAGTAGGACAAGCATTTTTACCCAAACCACATGGATTTATCAATATGACCTCTACAAAATCAATGTAGGCACTCTATCAATATTCTTGTCTTCTTTATAATACCTACCCAAATGAAGACAAACAAATAGTTGATGAAGTAATTCCATAACCTAATTCTATAAAATTTTAAAGGAAAAAAAAATATAAAGAATTATTTTCAGTATGACAAGCTTATTCTAATAAAGCTTGAGATAATTAAGGCTGAACTCATGTTTAAATGATGAAAGTCTTTAGCCAAGTTTCCATTTTCACATCCTTTTCCATAGCCCTTGAACCTTCTTGTTGTTGCCCCATCTTTCTACCTATGTTCTTTAATCTACCTTTGTCTTTGTGATTCTATTTATTCTTATGTTTTTGCCAACACCAACATCCTACCAACACCACACCACCTTAAGCACAACTACAAATGTACTACAATCATAACATTACTAAAAATGGACATGAATTTCACAAATGAAATACATTTAATTTTTCAACTCAATTTCTCAAGGTGAGGAAGAACTTACAATATCAAAAACTAAAGTACTTAATCAAAACTTCATTAGATGTTGATCTTCATTGCCATTTGGAACAAACCTAATAACAAAGCATGCACCAACCATACAAAAAAAAAATTGGATTGTCCAAAAAAGGGCAATGAATTGCATATTATGAAAAGTGAAGAAATGTTCAATGAATTTCCACTTAACAAAAAATATGTAAATTAACAATTGCAAACTCTAGAAATAAAGATTTTGAACTAAAATGCATAAAAATATCATTAGATTCAAAAGTAAACCATTTTATAACAACAATAAATCCTTCAACCCCTACATTGCCACAATCATTTCTTGCAAATTTCCAAGGCACTTTATAAAAAAATCATCACAACACAAGAGTCTTGCATAAAACCAAATTTAACAATAATGTGTAACTCATCACACTACAAAAACCAACCAAAATCAAAGAGCTCAAATTCAAGTACACAAATTCTAATGAATGCAAACATCCAAAATCAAACAAAGGCTATGAAAAAAATATGCAAGTGTGTTTTTAAATCATTTACTTGGTAAGGCCCACTAATGTCATCAACTCCCAACAATATCTATAAATAAATATATAATCACATGCCCAAATTGACACCATGATAACAATTTAAGGTCATTTAATCCTGCAAATATGATGATTTAAAAAGTTGATTTGAAATCATCAATCAAAAAGGTGCATCTACAAAATGGAAGCAATGTCCCACTAACAAGATACAATAATTTTTCAGTTATACACTAAGGTCTTAGTCTCTTTCACCTACATCAAGAGATCCCCATGGACACAATTTTGTGAAAAAATAAATCATTTAATGTACCTTCTCATTTTTATAACCTAGATACAATCCAAGAATTTGTAGGTTTGTAGTAGCATAAATTACATCACTAAATGTGTTCAAGACATAATAACCAACTATCCATTGTCTCTTGGACATCATTTGAAGATGTTTAAAGTTGAAATGTTACTGAGTAAGACCATAGTTGATGCCCTAAATCCTTGAACAAAAAACTTTTAATGCATGAACAACTTCAAACCAAATGCATGGAAAGCAAGCACATGGCTTGAAATCACATACATGCAAACATTAGGTCAAAGATTCAAACATAGAACATATGAATTATACAATCAAGTTATTCACTTTGAACATCCATTTGATTTCAACTCAAAGCATTATCAATGTTGTTCAATTTAATGTGAGGACAACTAATGCCTTCAAATGTAATGATCTATGATAAGTTTTCAAGATCAAATGCAAAATTTACACACTTTGAAAAAATCATATTTATTCAACAATAATTAACACAAAACATGTGATATATTGGGGCAAATATAGTTATTTTTAATAATAAGTTGCAAAATATTTCATTCAAAAATTCTTTTATATGAAAAATTGGAAAAGGACTAAAAAAGATTCACAGTTTTTGGTAAAGTAGTCTTGTTGGCTCCTTTAATTGTATCCACACTCAACTACCAAATCTCATTGCAAGCACACATTGATAGAAAATGCAACATGAAGGGCATTAGAGAATAATTAAAATTGTTGTGTTTGGTTGACGATACAGTGTTTCACCACATGAAACATAGTTTCACAAATTATTTTGCAAATGGCCCATGTTTGAACATTTGGCACACAAGCTTGTAATTCATGGGTCTCTTGTCTTCTATAATATAAATTTATAACATTTTGATATTCTAAGCTTTCTTGGAACATAATTACTTTATTGGCAAATTTGGTCTTTATTGGGGTTTTCAACTTCCAATGTTGCAACTGATGCTCTCTTTCACTCACTACATCCTTTCCTTAATTTCTTGGTCCAAGTTATTGTTTTTTGTAGGGTAGTTATTTGTGTCTACTTGATATTGACCTCTTGAACCCCAACACAAACCTTTGTGTCATTCCATGTATATTGACAAGCATTGTTAAAAGCATGCCCAAAGCAAGTCCTTTTTCAAGGAGCTTGAAGTGTTGAAGGTTCACATGAAATAAAGCTATTGTTGTGCTATTCAAATTGCCTCCTTCAACTTGAACATAGGTAATCACCTTGTCTAGCATGTTGTAAGAAAATAATAGTTCCTTGACTTGTGCTACCATTGTTGCTCTTGCAGTATATGTGGCCTCAAACAAACTCACTATCACAAGAGACTAAAGCCATTCCTTGTGAATAAAGTTAACTACCAATGCAAATGTGTTAAAACCAATTTGAGACATCCATAAATCAAAGGATGTCGTTATTGTAATACAATCATTCAAAGTAGGCAAAACATAATTTTCTATGGTTTTTGCCACCATGGAAGGAACATCATGTTAAACAAAATTATTTTTTATTTGGAAACACAACATATAAACATTATTCCAAACCAAACAATGCAATCAATGACTTTCTATAACACATATCTACTAAACCAAATCCTTCATGAATTTCTTTTGCATCACATCTTCTTTCTTATATGGATTAATGCTTGCAAAGTGGTCAAATATGGCTTGACCAAACAATTAGATGTTCAATGCTCACATGCTTCTTTATCATAATAGTCCCATGATTTTTATTATAGGGTGAAAACATATTAGGGGGGGCCACTTTGGGCACTTTCACGACATGTATGTAATGTATATTTATACAAAACGTGTTGCATTTAATTTTGAGTTTCACTTTTGGAGTTTGGGCTTGATATTTTGATTTTCGCAAAGTTAATGATATCTAATATTATTTGAGAAAAATATAAAAAATTTAAATAGTAAATTCAAAAAATTAATGGGTATATTTATGTAGTATAATAAAACATGTTTTTGCTTTTGGATTACACTAGGTTTGGGTTTGAATTAGTCAACCAAAAAATGTTTGAAATGAAATTTTTTAAAATGACCCACCTCACATAGCTTATTATCTTCCATTTGAAAATGATAGTTTATCAAAATGTTAATTTATCACATACTTGTGGTCATTGCCTTCAAAAACACCCATTTGTGATATGATCATTATCAAAATTTTCACATGGTTCACAAATTTATTCAAATCATATGGAATCATAATGTTTAATAGATATTACAAATTTCATAAATACTAAAAATCATTTCAATCATTTTTTGAGTATATTTGCATTTTTTAGTACATAGTGACGTACATTTTTTGTCACAAATATATTTTAGAATCGCACAATATAAATTGAAAAAATGAATTTTCTTTTTGACTGAATTCTTTGTGTTGTGGTCTACCATATTATGGAAAAATATGTTCCAAGATTACCTGGTTGAAATTCAAACATGGACACCCTTGGAAAAGGGTACAATGTGATAACATTTTTGGCATGTAATGTGTTTTCACCATGTAAGTGACCAACCCCTTCATTTTTTTTATGTTACTACCAAAATTGTAAACTTAGGAAAAACAATGGCTCATTGTACATTGTATAACCATGGACATGGCAGTTTTACCATGATGAAGGTAGCTAGCTACCAAGTAGGAAAATAGGTAAATTCCAAGATAAGAAAGCAAATAGTTCATGGGCTACCTTTTGGAGGGTAGACCTATCTTTTGTCCAAAGAAACTAAATTATTCCAAAAACACGATAAACACATTGAAATGAAAGGGGGGTTGGAAGTAACTACTTTCCAAACCTCGGATAATACCTGCTTATGGTCAAAATTTCCATTCTAACATTCTTTTGACCTAGATAAAGTTATTGCCCTCCTCTGAACCACTTATAGGTCTATTGTTACCATCTTGCAACAACTTCCATTATTTTCTAGAAACTCGTTTAAATAACATAAATGAAAAAATATTAAATTGATATGAAAACTATAGTTTTTTACATCAAACTAACTATTATTGTCAAATTTAAAAGGTTGTGAAAAAAAACCTATTTTAAGGTCCATGACCTTCACATAAATGCACTTTTTTTTTCACACCAAAATACTTCCTCTTCATTCCTCCAAAACAACATAAAGATACATCATTGAAAATCAACCAAAAAAATTAAAAAATTCCCAATGAAAAAATGAACCCAATCGATAAGAACAAACCAAAAGTGGTTCCCGACCACAGAAGGGTTTCTTTTATCCTCCTAATTAGATAGATGGATTTCTTCACTATTTTAATATACTCCATAACACCAAACAAGGCCCACATTCACCCAAATCTTATCTTAATCTTCCCCAAATCTCCTGTAGGTGATTAGTCACCAAACCAACCACAAATCTATCTAACTACCCAAATAGCTTCATCCCTCTTAATAAATAGGAAATGGTAAGTGGAAACCTACCACTACTAGCTAGGAAATTATTAGGATGCCCATTAACAAATTAACCTTTTATTCCAATCTAAAATTATTTTTGATTATTCTACCTTAGGACAATAACTATTGCCATGTGATGGTAACTATTACCCTATGATGGTAACTACCATTAGGTAACATACACTTCATTATTTGTGTACAATATCAAGAGTTCTTTCAATAAAATTATTAACCACAAAAAAAGACCAAAGGAGAAAAACCTTGTTGTGAGGGAGCCAAATTGAAAAAATGACTTCCATGCTTGGACCTACAAAACTTGGGGTTAGGTCACACTACTTTTAGTAGGACCTTGTGCATTGAACATTGAAACATCATGTTGTGATCTTGAAACATCAACCCTAATAGTCAAACCATTCATAATCATTTAGTGAAGAAAAAAAATTCATCTTTTGGTCCACTTTGAAGCTTTCTCACGTGTTAAAAAATGGAAGCACATAAGAAATCTAAATAGGCATTGATTAGAGTCCTCCAAGACTTGTCAAATGTGAATAAAAATACATGACCACAATGTGTTTGACACAACACAAAGTTATGATTGTGTCTAAGATCTAGATTACAAAAGGTGCCATAAAACATGCATTCATAAAAACAACATAATAGTTAAAACAAAATATAAAGCTTAAAACAAAACTTCAATCCACTAATGCACGGGATGGGGCTTGTGAATCTCAATCAAATTGTTAAATCCAAGTTCAAAGTTGAGAGCTAAATTGAATTGACATTGATGGTGGCACAAGTATTCAATCTTGTTCCTCCATAATTATTCAACATAAAAAGCTTCAGCATCTTGGCAATTAACATTCAAAGTCAGTAAAGGTGATCTAGTTGAAGATAACAACTAAAAAATAAATAAATTTTAGGATTAAAAATTGACCAAGGAAGGATAGGGAAAGCCTCCAAATTGATTTTTGATTTTTCAAAAAATGATATCCAACCCATAAAGGTCTTGTTGGGTCTATATGAAACACATACCAACTCAAGTAGGTTATTTTTTAATTTTTGGTCAAAATTGGAACTAGCATGTAAATTATTAAAACTTACCATTGAAACCTTGTTGATAATTAATCAATCAATTTCCTAATAATTGACCAAGATTAATTCAAACCATTCACACACATGGAATTATAATTATAACAATCACATTCTATAAGTTTTCAAAATAATGTGTGCAAAAATTCAATAAAATGATTGATGATGTTTGGTAAAATCAAATTTTGAATATTGTATATCCTTAAGAGACTTTGCAATTTATTGTTAAGTTTTGACAACAATTTATCATGTAAAGTGTCATTGCCCAACTTTTTAAAACCATCATGCCATTCTTTCACAATTTTAATCTTTATGTCCACATTTTTTATTTTAGATAGAATGCCAATATCTCACAACTTTTACATAAATAAAATGTCATAAAATACGTTATCATTGTATATCCACATCTTGTTTTCAAATTAATACAAAATTCTTATTACATATAGTAAAGGACATTGTGAAGCATCATTTCATCCATTTGTATCGTCATCCATCCGTCCATCCATTCGGTCATCCATCCATCTTGTCATGGTTTGTTTACTCCGATGAGGTGGAGAAAAAGTGGGATATAAACGCGGCACGGTGGAGAAAGCAATAAGAAAAGATGGCACACATGCCAAAGCCCTACAATGACAGGACAGATGGATGAAATAATGCTTCACATTCGTCATATCATGGTCTGTTTACTCCGACGGGGTAGAGAAAGGGTGGAATACACACACACACACACATATATATATATAGTGAATTGAAAATTAATAATATTTTTAGCGGATGTCATCAAATTAGAAATAAAATAATCCACCCAACCTAGAATCTGACCAATTTGTTTCATGGTGAATTCTCTCAAAATTATGAGTTAGAACTTTCAAAAAAATAAAAGAGGATCTTTCTTCACAAATTCCCTTTTCTCAAAGAAAAAAATTGCAATTTTTTTGAGAAATGCATCTTTTTTTTTGGTAGGAAAAAATACTTTGTCAAATTTGGACACATGTTTTAGTGTTTGGGACAATTTTTTTTTGTTTTTGCTAATTTTTTATAGTTCGGATATTTTTTTCCAAACATTAAAAAAATTAGTGTTATGTGACTTTTTTGGCATACTCGCATTTAATGATTTTTTAAAAACAAATTTTGTGATTTGTTTAACCAAAAATATGGAAAAGCATTTTGTGTTGTCTGATAAGCTGCTATATGTCGCCTATGACATTTGGTCGTCACTGCGTAATATACTTTTTTGGCACATATGTAATGTATCGTCAAATACACACACACCTGTGCAAATACACACACACTTGTGCATTAGGCACGGGGTTCAAACTAGTACCTAGTTATTAGACTTCATAACACGATATATTAATTATCATATGACACAAAATGTTAATTTTTAAAAAAACCTACAAGTTTGGATCAATCCATGTATATATAATTAAAATTTTGACAAATACATGCACAATTATTACAACATTGCACAAATTCATTGAATGGTGAATTTGAAATCAATATTTTTCCAATCATAATATTTTTGTATCAAATCACATTTTTAAAAAGTAGAATTGGTCAATTGATTAATATGATAACACCCCCTACAAACCCAAGATTGTAAAACAAAATGAATTGCAATTTAATTCTTCTCAATTAAATGGATTATTGCCCATTTGAAATTATTTTGAAGTTGCTTTTCCCCACCATTTTTTATGTACCAATATCATTAACCAATGTTCTAAGAATTATTCAGCATAGATTGGCAATAGGTTTGTAGAATATTAGCAAAAAAATCCCGAAATTAGAAAAGACTTAGTCAAAATGTGGTAGAGTTTTCTTGCAATTTTTAAAAAACTAGCAAATTATTTTTTAAAAAAGGAATTTTTAACAAAATATTTTTCCACCTAAATAAAATAAAATTGGTGGTTTTAGTGTTTTTCTTTGGCAAAATTTTTCCTTGAAAAATATGATGTGGACTTATACAAAGCATTTTCCATGGAAAAAATGACCCAAATTCGTCAAATTTCGAAATAAAAAATTCCAAATCACTAGATTTTAAAGATAAGTTCTAATAAGTAATCAAGAATACAAAAGAATATATATATTTTTTCTCTATTTTCATATGTAGTTTATAGCCAAATTTAGCCAAATCATCTTATGGATGATTGTCGATTCAACTACATCACAAAATTGAAAAACAAACCCTTGGTGGTTTACCTTGTAATTACCATTACAAAGTAGTTGTGTTTTTTTTTTTTTTTTTTTCCCAATTTTTTGATTTTGTTTATTTATTAATTTTTTAAAAGGATTTTTAATTAATTTTGGTGTTAAAAAAAAATTAAAATTAAAAAATT
>Ga0116231_10001674_pt1 | contig 45892 bp, 39 predicted proteins | sample S1TSphgellanicum_2_FD_89695 | JGI IMG/M metagenome (GOLD analysis project Ga0116231, IMG submission 89695) | Host-associated microbial communities from peat moss isolated from Minnesota, USA - S1T2_Fd - Sphagnum magellanicum MG | ecosystem: Host-associated > Plants > Peat moss > Unclassified... | reverse complement strand
GTCAGCCATTGCGATTCTTTGGTCGCGGTGGCGATTTTACCGTCCAGCGTGGAGGCGAGTTTCAGGCGGATCAGCGGGCGGTTCTGGGTCACCACCATGGTGAAACCGGAAATCACCGCCTGCGCCTGTTTTTGCAGGATGTTTTCGGTGACATCGATCCCGGCCTCACGCAGTCGGGCGATGCCGGCGCCGTTCACCTTGGGGTTGGGGTCCCGCGTGCCGATGACCACGCGCTTAATGCCGGCCGCGATCAACGCCTCCGTGCACGGGCCTGATTTTCCAGTATGATTACAGGGCTCCAGCGTGACATAGGCGGTCGCGCCACGGGCGGCGGCGCCGGCGCGGCCAAGCGCCTCGATCTCCGCGTGCGGGCGGCCGCCGGTCGCGGTGTGGCCGCGGCCGACCACCCTGCCCTCTTGCACGATGACGCAGCCAACGGAAGGGTTGGGCGCGGTCTCCCCCAGGCCACGGCGGGCGAGGCTGAGGGCGGCGCGCATGTGGAGCTCGTCGGTCATGGGCAAAAAGAAAGAAAGCGGTCGCTTTTCTGAAGAAAAGCTCCGCAAAAGACTTTTGATTCCGCCGGGGCTGGGGCGTTGGGACGGCTATGGCCCAGAGGAGTCAAAAGTTTTTTTGGTTCTTTTTTTTCAAAAAAAGAACCGCTTGCCTTGCTTGCCTTCACGCGCCGCCCTCAGGCGTTGGCAGGCCGCTCATATCGTCCAAAAATGCTTCAAAATCCTTGGCTTCGCGGAAGTCGCGATAGACCGAGGCGAAGCGGACATAGGCCACGGTGTCCACGGCTTTCAAGGTTTCCATCACCAATTCGCCGATATCGGCGCTTTTCACGTCGGTCTCGCCGCTGGCTTCGAGCTGGCGGACGATGCCGTTGACGATGCGTTCGATGCGTTCATCGTCGATCGGGCGTTTGCGCATGGCGATGCGGACCGAGCGGGCGAGTTTATCGCGGTCGAAGGCGACGCGGCGCTGGTCCGATTTGACGACGGTGAGTTCGCGGAGCTGCACGCGTTCGATGGTGGTGAAGCGCTGGCCGCAGGCGGCGCAGGAGCGGCGGCGGCGGATCGCGCTGCCGTCTTCGGTGGGCCGGCTGTCTTTGACCTGGGTGTCAGCCTCGCCGCAGAACGGGCAGCGCATTCGCGGTTACCGGTAGATCGGGAAACGCGCGCAGAGGGTTTTCACCCGGGCGCCGACGGCTTGTTCGGCGAGGGTGTTGGTCCCGTCATTGGATTTGGCGAGACCGTCCAGCACCTCACCGATCATCAGCCCGACTTCCTGGAATTCGGCGATGCCGAAGCCGCGCGTGGTGGCGGCCGGGGTGCCGAGGCGGATGCCGGAGGTGATGAAGGGTTTTTGCGGGTCGAACGGGATGGCGTTTTTATTGGCGGTGATGTGGGCGCGCTCGAGCGAGGCTTCGGCGGCTTTGCCGGTGGTGTTTTTGGGCCGCAGATCGACCAGCAGGAGGTGGGAATCGGTACCGCCGGTGACGATGGCGAGGCCTTGGTCGATTAGCGTTTGGGCGAGGGTTTTGGCGTTGGCGACCACGGCTTTCTGGTAGGTGACGAATTCCGGCCGCAACGCCTCGCCGAAGGCGACGGCTTTGGCGGCGATCACATGCATCAGCGGGCCGCCTTGCAGGCCGGGGAAGATGGCGGCATTGATTTTTTTGGCGATCTCCTCGTGGTTGGTGAGGATCATGCCGCCGCGCGGGCCGCGCAGGGTTTTATGCGTGGTGGTGGTGACGGCATGGGCGTGCGGCAGCGGGCTGGGGTAGATCCCGGTCGCGACCAGCCCGGCGAAATGCGCCATGTCCACCAGGAAATAGGCGCCGATGCTGTCCGCGATGGCGCGGATGCGGGGAAAATCGATAAAGCGGGGATAGGCCGAGCCGCCGGCGATGATGATTTTGGGTTTGTGCTGGGCGGCGAGTGCGGCGAGCTCGTCATAGTCGATCAGCCCGTCATCCGGCCGCACGCCGTATTGCACGGCGTTGAACCATTTGCCCGAGAGGTTGGGCGCGGCGCCATGGGTGAGATGCCCGCCGGCGGCGAGCGACATGCCGAGGATGGTGTCCCCCGCGTTGAGGAGTGCTAGGAAGACCGCCTGGTTGGCCTGGCTGCCGGAATTGGGCTGCACATTGGCGAAGCCGGCGTTGAACAGCTTCTTGGCGCGCTCGATCGCCAGGGTCTCGGCAAGGTCGGCCGGGCCGCAGCCGCCGTAATAGCGCTTGCCGGGATAGCCCTCGGCATATTTGTTGGTCAGCACCGAGCCTTGCGCCTGCATGACGGCGGCGGAGACGATGTTTTCAGACGCGATCAGCTCGATCCCGTCCTGCTCGCGGACCAGCTCTTGCGCCAGGATGCCGGCGAGCTCCGGGTCGGTCTCGGACAAAGGCGCGTTGAAGAAGCGGTCCAGGCTGGGGGCGATAAGCTGCTCGTTCATGATATATGTTCCGGTGTGGCGTTGAGCTTGGCGAGCCGGCGGTCGTGCCGGCCGCCCTCATATTTCGTTTCGAGGAAGGTGTGCAGGATGTCCAGTGCCACTTCCTCGCCCACGATGCGGGCGCCGATTGCGAGGACGTTGGCGTCGTTATGCGCGCGGGTGAGGCGGGCGGTGGTGGTGTCATGCGCCAGGCCGCAGCGGATGGCGGGGTGGCGGTTGGCGGTGATGCTCATGCCGATGCCGGTGCCGCAGATCAGCACGCCGAAATCGGCCTGTCCCGCGGTGATGGCGGCGCAGACCGGGTGGGCGAAATCCGGGTAGTCCACGCTTTCAGTGCTGTCAGTGCCGAAATCATGCACGGTATGGCCGGCGGCTTTGAGGGTCGCGGCGAGCCGGGTTTTGAGGGCGAGGCCGCCATGGTCGGCGCCGAGCGCGATGGTCAAAGGGCGAGTCATGCGGGTTGTTACCATGGCGGGGGCGGGTTGTCAGTTCCGCGGCATGCGGGCGAAGCAAGGCTGTTCTTTACCGCCCCCGCGGGCTCAAAAATTTTTTGCGGCGCTTTTTTTTCAAAAAAGCGGCCGCTTGCCCTTTCAAGGCGGCGGCTGGGGACAATGATGCTGGGTATCCCAGATGGCGGCCTCGGCGCGGGCGGCGCTGAGCTGGTCGGGCGTGAGCGGCGGGGTTAGCAGCCCAAGCGCGGTTTTGGCTTGCGCGTCGCCGCGCTGGGCGGCGAGCAGGAACCAGCTCGCGGCCATGACGTTATCTTTCGGCACCAGCAGGCCGATGGCGTAGAACAGGCCGAGATTGAGCTGGGCGGGGGCGAGGCCCTGGTTGGCGGATTGGTTGAACAGGCGCAGCGCCTCGGCAGGGCTGGCGGGTACGCCGAGGCCTTTGTAGTAGAGATAGCCGAGGCGGTTCTCGGCATTGGGTTCGCCCTGGGCGGCGGCGCGCTGGAACCAGAGGGCGGCCTGGGCATAGTCCTGCGGCACGCCAATGCCGGTTTGGTAGGCGGCGCCGAGGTTGTTTTCAGCCACCGCGAAGCCCTGGTTGGCGGCCTTGGTGTACCAGATCACGGCGGCTTGCGGGTCGCGCGGCACGCCGAGGCCGTTTTGGTAGAAATAGCCGAGTGCGTTCTGCGCGTTGGGCAGGCCGGAATCTGCCGCGATGCGGTACCAGCGCGCGGCTTGGGTATCGTCCCGCTTGACGCCGTGGCCAATGCTGTAGGCGTAGGCGAGGTTGCTCATTGCCGGGGTGAAGCCGGCCAAAGCGGCTTGCAGGTACCAATGCACGGCGGCGGCGTTGTCCTTCGGCACGGTGGTTTCCTGCGGGAGCCAGTTGCTGTCCAGCAGGGTTGCGAGGTCGAATTCAGCTTCGGCCTGGCCGGCGGCGGCGCGGGCGGCGAGCGCCTGGTAGGCGGCTGGGCTGGCGGGGGCAGCGGCGTAGAGCTGGGCGGTTGGCGGCGGGGCGCCTGGGGGGACGGGTGGTTGTGGTTTGCAGCGGATGAACAGCACGGCGCCGAGCGCGCAGAGCCCGAGCAGGGCGCCGATGGCGGCAGCGGCGCGGCCGAGGCGTGGCGCGGGTGTTGGGGCGGGTGTTGGGGCGGGGGCCGGGCGGCGCGGCGGGAGCGGCGCAGCGGGCTGCGGCGGCGCCAGTGAGGCTTTAGCCTCGGCGAACAGGCGGGCGATGGTGGCATCGTCCAGCGCCAGGGCGGCGCGCAGGGTTGCGGCGTTAGCGCCCGGGGGGAGTGCGACCGGGCGGCGGGACAGGGCCTGGACGAATAAAGTGCGCAGCGTGTCTTCCGGCGCGGGGGGCTCGGCTTGGCTGTAAGCGGGGTGGAGTCGGGTGCTCATATGCGTCGGGTGCTCATATGCAATGAGTTTGCCATAAAGCGGGCTGGTGGAACATTGCTTGGGCGGGGCGCATTCAACCGTTGCAAATGTGAGATAAGCTATTGTAACGAGGGGCATAACGGAGATTTTGAGCATGCGTATTTTAGCGATTGGCGCTGGTTTATTTGGTTTGATGATCGCAAGCCCCGCTCTGGCGGCCGATGCCGGGCAGCAGATGATGGCGCAAAATACCTATGACGGCGGCGCGGTGGCGAGCCAGGATAGCCTGCTGGGGGCGGCGCCGGCGGGCAATGGCTATGCGGTGTTGCGCCAGGCCACGCTGAATGCGGAGAATAATGTCAGCGTTCATCTCTCGGCGCTGCATTTCCAGTACCATGAGAACGCGACCGAGGGCAGCGGCGATGATGAGAACGGCTTTGCGCCGGGGTTTGGCATAAGCGCCAGCGTGCTGCTGCCGCAGCGCGGGCTGCCGACGGATTATTACGCCGCGCTGATCTATGATTTTTCGGCCGGCAACTTCACCTATGGCGGGCATTATCTGGAGAGCGGCTTGCCCGCCACGGCGACCGACCGGGCGGTGCTGAACCGTGTCGAGGCGCGGCTGGGCGTGGGGGTGCCGTTGATCGGCGGGGCGGAGCTGATCCCGTTCGCGGCGTTTGGCTACCAGGCCTGGAACCGGAATGATGATTTGAAAGGCGCGATCGGCTCGGATGAGCTCTATACCTCGGGGCTGGCCGGGGCGGGTTTGAAGCTGGATTTGCCGGTCTCGCCGGTGCTGGTGCTCTCCGGCACCGCGGAGATGCTGGCGCTGATCGGCGCCAATGTGGATAATGACGGGTTCGGCCTGAGCCACTCGATGGGGATTTCCGGCGAGGAGCGGGTGACGCTGGGGCTTGATTACGCCGTGCACGGCGCGCTGCACGTGACGGCTGCGGGGTATTACGAGCATTTCAACTATGCGGGGTTCAGGCCGAGTGCGGCGACGTATTATTTGTACGAGCCGCTGAGCACGACCACGCAGATTGGCGGGGATGTTGGATTGGCCTACAGTTTTTAAAAAGACGCCGCAGAATCAAAAGTTTTTTGCGGAGCTTTTTTTCAAAAAAGCGACCGCTTACTGCCTAAAATATCCAAACACGATCGGCACCACCGCGGCGCGCGCAACAGGGTTTTCACCGGCATGGGCCGGGCCGGGGCCATTCTTTGTGTAGGGCAGCCCGGTGATGAGGTGGACCGGGTCGTTCGGCACGTCGAAATCATGATAGGCGCCGGGGAAGAGTTTGATCTGGCTGGCAGGATCGCGCGCGGCGAGGGCTGCGCAGGGGGCGGGCGGCGTCCAGTCATCCGATGCGCCGATCAGGATCAGCAGCGGGATGGCGGCGTGCCAGGTGTTGGTGCGCGCGAGGCGCGTGCACGCCGGGTAGAAGGCGATGGCGCGGCGGAACAGCCCGGGCGGCGGGTTGGCGGCGGTGGCGAGCACGGTGGTCGCGCCGTCCGACCAGCCGAGCAGATCGATACCGCCTTGCGGGGTGCCGGGCTGGCGCTGGAGCCAGAGGGCGGCGGCGATCGCGTCGTCCCGGCGGGTGGTGTAGGCGCTGGCGGCGTGGATTTGCGCTTTGCACTGGCTGGGCAGATGGCGGGCGCCAAAACTATCCGGCAGCAGGACCGCGTGGCCCTGGGCGGCGAGCAGCCGGGCCCAATGGTCGTCCCGCTTGGGCCAAGGCCCCGCGCAGCCATGCAGGGCGACGATGGCGGGGGCGGTTTGGGCAGCGGGGAGGAAGAGTTTGGCGGTAAGCTCCGTGCCGTCCGGCGCGGCGATGGTGACGTGGCGCTGGGCGCAGGCGAGGCTGGGGAAGAGCAGGAGGAAGAGGACGGGCAAGCGGTGCTTTTTTGAAAAAAAGAACCAAAAAATTTTTGTCACTTTGCGGCTGGGGCGCCGGCGGGGGGACGAAAAACGGTTCAAAAAAGTAATGGCCTTCTAGGAAATGAAGAAGCCGCCGATGCCGCCCAGCACGCCGAACGCGCAGGTGACGGCGCACACCACGATGACCACCCATTTATAGCCGCCCTGCAGGCGGTGCGCGGGCGGCAGCGCGACCAGAGCGAGGCGGACCAGGAAGCCGAGCACAAGTGGCAGAAGCAGCGCGTTCATCACCTGGACGGCGACGTTGAGGGTGATGAGGTTGGGCGCGAGGCCAACCAAGGTGGCGCCGCCGATGACGCAGAGCGCGTATACCAGATAGAACCATTTGGCTTGCAGGGGCTTGTGCTCGAGCGAGCGCTTATAGCCGGCGACCTCGCCCAAGCCCCAGGCAAGGGCGAGGGAGGCGACGATGGCGGCGACCATGCCGGCGCCGATCACGCCGAGGCCGAATACGGCCCGGCCGATCTGCGCGCCGAGATAGGGCGTCATCGCCTGGCTCATCTGGCCGACGGTGTTGAGTGCTGCCTGTGGCGCGTGGGGAAGGATGGAGGCGGCCGCGGCGATGAGGATGGCGGCCATGACGAGCTGGGTGACGACGGCGCCGATCGCGGTGTCCCATTTCGCGTAGGTGTAGTGCGCGGGGGTGAGTTTTTTATCGGCGACGGCGGATTGCTGGTAGAACACCATCCAGGGCATGATGACGGCGCCGATATTGGCGGCGACGAGATATTCATAGGAAAAATTGAACACCGGGACGTGGACCGCCTGCACGGCCATCTGGGTGATGTCCGGCCTGGCGGCGTAGGCGACGAAGAAGAAGGCGAATTCGAACAGGCCGATGATGATGGCGACACGCTCAACCCGGCGGTAGGAGCCGGTGAGCACGACGGCGAGCAGGGCCGCGACCGCGAGCGGGAGTGAGACATAATGCGGCACGCCGTACAGATCGCCGATGCCGGCGACACCTGAGAATTCCGTGAGCAGCGCGCCGATGGTGGCGACCGAGAGGCCGGCGGCCGACAGCCAGGCCCATTTGGGGCCGAAGGAGTCGCGGATCAGCTCGCCATGGCCGCGGCCGGTGAAAATGCCGAGGCGGACCGTGAGCTCTTGCACGATATAGAGGATGGGCATGAGGATGAATTGCGCGCCGAGCAGCCTGTAGCCCCATTGCACGCCGGATTGGCCGGCGGTGATGATGGAGCCGACATCGGTATCCGCCAGCATGACGACGAGGCCGGGGCCGAATACGGCGATGAAGGGAAAGCGGGTGACGAAGCTGGCGGGCTTGGGCGTTACGGTCTCGGTCGGCACGTTGGTGGGCATTCAGCGTCTCCGGCGGTGCGTGCGTGTGGTGGCGTGGTGTTTAAGAAGTCTCTCGGCCGGGGGGATGCAATTGAGAATTATTCGCAAGTAAGGGGTGTTTATTAGCGGCAAGCGCGAATGGGAGTCAATTACGGGCAGGTGAGATGGGGCAAATGACGTATTGCCCGCCTATACCGCCCGTTTTGAACTGCGCTAATCGGTCAGCGTGGCTTGCTTTTACGGTTGCTTAAAGCCCTGAAATATAGCCAAATTGGCGCCATGTGGTGCGCCGGGGGCGGCGGATGAGAGCGGGGCTACGATGACGGCACGGAAGGGATGCGGGGACTGCCAGGATAGCCGCCTCGATTTTGAGTTCACCATGGCGTTTCAGCCAATTGTTGATCTGGAACGGGGGAAGATTGTGTCCCATGAGGCGCTGGTGCGCGGGCCGGCGGGTGAGAGTGCGGCGTATATCCTCTCCAAATTGACCGCGGAGAATCGCTACGCGTTTGACCAGGCGTGCCGGGTGAAGGCGATTGAGCTGGCGGCGCGGCTGGGATTGAAGACCAATCTCAGCATTAATTTTATGCCGAGCGCGGTGTATGACCCGGCAAGTTGCGTGCGCAAGACGATTGATGCGGCGGCACGGACGGGGTTTCCGCTGGACCGGCTGACGTTCGAAATTGTTGAGGATGACGGGGTCGCCGAGATTGAGCATTTAAGGCAGATCATCGCCTCGTACCGGCATCATGGTTTTAAGGTGGCGCTGGATGATTTTGGCACCGGGTATTCGGGCATGTTGCGGCTGATGGAATTGCGGCCGGATATCGTGAAGGTTGACCGCGTTTTTGTTCAGGGCTGCGAGCATGATACGGGCCGGCGCACGGTGATTTCGGCTTGTCTGAAGCTTTGCCAGGAGTTCGGGGTCAGGGTTGTGCTGGAGGGGGTGGAGACGGCGGCGGAAGCCCGCGCGCTGTGGCAGATGGGGGCGCGGTATATGCAGGGATTTTATTTTGCGCGGCCGGCGTTTGAGGCGATTGTGGCGGACCATGAGATTGGCTGGCTGGACGGGGTTTAGAGCCGGATGACATTCTGTGGAATCGCTTTGCGACCCCACATAAAGCTGCGCTCGTTAAAACAGCTATCATTTCCTGGCAATTTTTTTATTGATACGTGTAATTATTTTAGATTATTTTGATACTATTTATTCTAGAATTAAATGATTGGTTTTTTGTTTGTTTTAATCAAGTTTCTCTGTCAGTACGGTCAAAAATTTGCCCGTAGCGAGGTCCAAAATGTCTGACATGTCGAAGCGTCGAAAGAGAGGATTTGGCGGACGTACATTTATATTCTCAATTTTTTTCTTTGTTTTGATTTTAAGGTTGATACAGCTGCAATCTCCTAGATCTTCTTTTTCCTATCATATTTTTGATGTCGTCTTCCTCACAGCTTTCGGTGGTCTTGTTTTGGCTATGACGTTCGGGGTTTGCGTTATGGTGCTTTTGAAGGGTCGCCCGTCGTTGATATTAAGAGCCATCTCCATTTTGAAGAGGGATGAAAATGTGATCCGGCGCTAGCCTTCGGTAGATTCCGAAGCTGCCAACCCGGCACTGATATAGATACCTGAGTGGTTGATCTTGGGCTTGGTTGGTCATTTTACGGGCGCGGCTGAGGCCCAGAGGAATCAAAAGTTTTTTGCGCGCTTTTTTTCAAAAAAGCGCTGCTTGCCCGGGCGGGCGGCTATCTCGCCAGGCTGGGGCAAAGCGGTTAGGCTAACGCCATGACAAACCGACAATTCCCTTCGACCCGCCTGCGGCGGAACCGTTTTGATGACGCCACCAGACGGCTGGTGGCTGAGCATAAACTCTCGGTGGATGATCTGATCTGGCCGATTTTTATCCGCGAGGGCGATGGTGACCCCTCCCCCGTCGCGGCGATGCCGGGGGTGTTCCGCACCGGGCTGGAGGGGCTGGCGGGCTATGTGGAAGAGGCCGTGAAGCTCGGGATCCCGGCGATCGGGCTGTTTCCGGCGACCCCGCCTGAGCAGAAAAACGCGGAGGGCAGCGAGGCGTTGAACCCGGATAATCTGATGTGCCGGGCGGCGCGGATTTTGAAGGCGGCATACCCGCATGTGGCGCTGGTGGGGGATGTCGCCCTCGACCCCTATACCGACCATGGGCATGACGGCGTGATCCGCGACGGCTATGTGGCGAATGACGAGAGCGTGAAAATTCTGGTCACCCAGGCGGTGAACCAGGCGGCGGCGGGGATCGATATCATCGCGCCGTCGGACATGATGGATGGGCGGATCGGCGCGATCCGCGCCGGGCTGGATGGGGCCGGGCTGATCCATACCCGGATCATGAGCTATGCGGCGAAATATGCATCCGCGTTTTACGGGCCGTTCCGGGATGCGATCGGCTCCTCCGGCGCGCTTAAAGGGGATAAGAAGACCTACCAGATGAACCCGGCGAACGCCGAGGAGGCGCTGCACGAGGTCGCGATGGACCTCGCCGAAGGGGCGGATATGGTGATGGTCAAGCCCGGGATGCCGTATCTGGACATTGTGCGGCTTGTGAAGGACAGGTTTGAAGTGCCTGTTTTTGCTTATCAAGTGTCCGGCGAATACTCGATGATCATGGCGGCGGTCGAGCGCGGCTGGATGGACCATGAACGGGCGATGCTGGAGAGCCTGCTCGGCTTCAAGCGCGCCGGTTGCGCCGGGGTGCTGACCTATTTCGCGGTGAAGGCGGCGAAAGCGCTGGCGGCTTCGTGAGCGAGCCCCTCGCGGGCAAACGCGCGATTGTCACCGGGGCGAATAGCGGGATCGGGTTCTATACAGCCCTTGGCCTCGCCAAAGCGGGGGCCGCGGTGGTGCTGGCCTGCCGCAGCGAGGCCAAGGGGCGCAAAGCCACCGCGGCCGTCAACCAAATAGTGCCGGGTGCGGCGTGTTTCGCGCCGCTGGATTTGGGCGACCTCGCCTCGGTTCGTGCCTTCGCGGCCAGCCAGACCGCGCCGGTTGACCTGCTGGTGAACAATGCCGGGCTGATGGCCCTGCCGGCGCGGCAAACCACCAAAGACGGGTTCGAGACGCAGATCGGCGTGAATTTTCTGGGACATTTTGCGCTGACCGGCGCGCTGCTGGAGCGGTTGCGGGCGGCGGCGGCGGCGCGGGTGATCCAGCTCTCCAGCATCGCGCACCGGCAGGGGCGGATCAATCTGGCGGATTTGCAGTCCGCCAGGCGCTACCAGCCCTGGAAAGCCTATGAGCAGACCAAGCTCGCCATGCTGATGTTCGCGCTGGAGCTGCAACGCCGGTCGGACGCCGCCGGCTGGGGGCTGATGAGCCTGGCGGCGCATCCCGGGATCGCGCGCACGGAAATCGTCGCCAACGGCCCCGGGGCAAACAGCCCGATGAGCTTTTTGCTCAAGCTGGGCCAGCCTTTCGTCACACAATCGGCCGCTGACGGCGCGCTGCCGGTGCTGCTGGCCGCCACCACAGCCACGCCGGCGCCGGGCGGGTATTATGGCCCCACCGGATTCATGGAGTTCCGCGGGCCGCCGGGTATCGCAAAGATTTCAGCGCACGCGCTGGACCGGGCGGTGGCGGCGGGGCTTTGGGAGGAGGCGGAACGGCTGACCGGGGCGTTTGCGGGCACGTAAGCGCTGCTTTTTTTGAACCATTCATGGCGGCCCGATTCAGACTTCGCCGCTTCGCTGCACTGTCATCGGGACGCGAGACGCAAAAAAACTTTTGATTTCGCCGTGGCAATGCTGGCGACGCGGCTAAACCCCCGCATAAAATAAAATTTTTTGCGGAGCTTTTTTTTAAAAAAGCGACCGCTTGCTTAGATTTTTCCCGTTAGCGCCGCCCTTATCACGGCCAGTTTGGAGAATGCCGTACGCGGGCCTGTGAGGTCGTGGCGGGCGAAGGCGGCGGGGAGTGCGGCGGGGAGCGCGATGCGGGGCGGTTTGGGGCTGTTGAGCAGGGTTTGGGCATGGGCGATGAGGGCAATGCTGGGGGTGCAGTCCGCCGGCAGGAGGGAGCGGTTTTGGCGCGCGAGGTAGGGCGCGGCGCGCAGGATGCCGGAGATGGCGTAGGCGGTGCCGAGATCTTCGAGGATGGGGGAGTCCGCCCCGAGATAGGCGCCGGCGATGCGCGCGAGTTTGCCGCCGGTTGAGCGCGCATAGGCGAGGAAGGCGGGGGTGTCGGGGATCTCCGGCTCGGTTTCGGCCAGGCGGGCGTCGATCAGGGCTTCGAGATCGGCGGGGTTGAACATTCCGGCGGCGAGGGCGGCGGAGAGCGGGGTGGCGATTTCGTGTTTTTTGGAGGTGCCCTGGATCACCTCGCGCCACCAGGTGAGGCGGATGAGGGCGAGGATGGGCTCGCTCGCAACCTCGCGGGCGCGGGCGAGCTCGTGGTTGAAGAGGTAGAGCAGAGCCAGGCCGGGGCGTTTATCGGGCGGGGCGAAGAGCGTGCAGAAATACCGGTCCGGGTCGGCGCGGCGGAGATGGACAAGAAGGTCGCTTGACGGCGGCATGGTCAGTTCATAGCTAACCCCTCACGTACAACAAAATGGAGACCCGCCCGATGGCCTTTACCCTCCCTACCCTGTCCTACGCGATTACCGCCCTTGGCCCCGTGGGCATGAGCGAAGAGACGCTGGAATATCACCACGGCAAGCACCACCAGGCCTATGTGACGGCGCTGAACGGCTTTGTGGAGAAGAATGAGGCGCTGCAGGGCAAGACGCTCGAGGAGATCGTCGCACTCTCCTACAACAAGCCGGACATGGCGCCGGTGTTCAACAATGCGGGGCAGCATTGGAACCATAATTTGTTCTGGGAGAATATGAGCCCCAAGGGTGGCGCGATCCCGGGCAAGCTGGAGGCCAAGCTGGTGGAGGATTTTGGCTCCGTGCAGGCGTTCAAGGACGCGTTCAAAGCCGCCGGCGTGGGGCAGTTCGGCTCCGGCTGGGCCTGGCTGGTGCTGGCGCCCGATGGCAAGCTGAAGGTGACGAAGACGCCGAACGGCTCCAACCCGCTCGCCACCGGCGAGGGCAAGGCGCTGCTGGGCCTGGATGTGTGGGAGCACAGCTACTACATCGATTTCCGCAACCGCCGGCCGGATTATATTACGAACTGGCTGGATAAGATTGCGAATTACGAGTTCGCGGAAGCGGCCCTTTTAGGCTGAAGACAAGAGGGGGCTGCGGCCCCCTTTTTTTGGCTCTGCTCAGGGCTCGATAGGTTCAGATCGACGCATACGCGCCGCTCTGAACATGCTATATTTATTTGATAAGAGACTGATTCACGTTTGAGGTTGCCGCTTGAGCGCGGCAACCTCAAACGATCGGGCTCTAAGGCATGGGAGAGCTATGTAATGCGGTTATGGCTTGGCTGTTTCATCTGGCTTGGCATGGCTGCTTATGCCATGGCGGCGACGCTGCCGCTGATCGCCCCGCCGCAGGATTTTGGCCTGCTGCAGCCCAGCGCCAATCATTTTTACGGCAGCTCTGGCGGCAATCCGCGATGGGCAATTGCCAGCTGGAATATCCCGGGGGGCAATCTCCCGCAATTCTCCAAACATATGTCGGCGGGGGTGACGGTGTTGAGTACCGTGGCGCCGGAATCTGGGGTACGGATTGAACAAACGGGCACAGGCAAGACGGCCTATGCGCTCTCGCAGAACGGTGCGGCGTTGCCTTGTTCCAACGCGGCGGGCCAACCACGCGAGTCTGATCTGTTCGCCAGCGTGAATGGGGATAACGTGACGCCGCCGGAGCGTAGCGGCATGCTGTTGACCGGCGCTGACGCCCCTGCCCTGTCCGCCATGACCCAATTGCTCGCCACGGCGACCGTTACCTATCATTACGGCGATGCGGCGCCGCGCCGCGTTTGCCCGGTTGCACAGGGAAGCCCGATCATCGCGCTGATTTTGAGCGATACGGCCTTGCACCAAACGCTGTTCTACCAGCTCTCGCTCGGCCATGTTTGCGGCCCGCAGCCCGCGTCACGCACCCAGCTTTGCGAGGCTGTCAGCACGCACCCGGCGATCAATTTTTTCTACCGTAAAAATCCGTTCGGCGCGGATGATCTGCTGCCGTTGTATGGCCAGCCCTATTTTACCAATGGCGAGACCCGGAGCTTGCGGCTCAACCTGCTGCCGCACCTGATACAAATCATCAAATCCGGCCCGCCGGGGATGGACCGGGAGCCCGCGCATTGGACCGTTACGGGTTATTATAACGGCCAGATCATATTTGGTGGAATAACCATGGCCACAACCTGGCGCGGCGTGGCGCTGGATGCGGTCACGCCGTGAGTTGATTGATGGTCCGAAAGCGGTCGCTTTTTTGAAAAAAAGCTCCGCAAAAAACTTTTGAGTCCTCGGGGCCTTAGCGGCGGCGCCGGCTACGCCCCGAGGGAAGAACAAAGTTTTTTGGTTCTTGCGTCCCGATGACGGAGCGGCGAAGCCGCGCGGTCTGAATCGGGCCGCCAGACATGGTTCAAAAAAGCAGCGCTTGCCGTCCTCCCTTACAAATCGGCGTAGCAATGCGTCTCGGCCGCGGCACCGGGGTGGGTGAGTGCGCCGAGCGAGGCGGGGCCGACATTTTGGGCGAAGCGCCAGATGGCGCCTGAGTTATAGTTGGTGGGGCGCGGCTTCCATTTGGCGCGGCGGGCGGCGAGTTCCGCGTCCGTTAAGTCCACATGGATGGTGCCGGCGATGGCGTCCAGCGTGATCTTGTCGCCGTTTTGCAGCAGCGCGATGGGACCGCCGACGGCGGCTTCCGGGCCGACATGGCCGACGCAAAAACCGCGCGTGCCGCCGGAGAAGCGGCCATCGGTGATCAGCGCCACGTGCTCGCCCATGCCTTGGCCATAGATGGCGGCCGTGGTGGAGAGCATCTCCCGCATGCCGGGCCCGCCTTTTGGGCCCTCGTAGCGGATGACGATGACGTCCCCCTTTTTATAGGCACGGGCCTGGATGGCGGCGAAGGCGTCTTCCTCGCAGTCAAAGCACAAAGCCGTGCCGGTGAAGCGCTGTTCCTTCAAGCCGGCGACTTTAACGATGGCTGAATCCGGCGCAAGATTGCCTTTGAGGCCGACCACGCCGCCGGTGGGGGTGATGGCTTTGGAGACCGGGAAGATCACGTCCTGGTCGTGCGGGAAGACCACGTCCTTATGGTTTTCGGCCAGGGTTTTGCCGGTGACGGTCATGCAGTCACCGTGCAGGAGCCCGGCATCCAGCAGGGATTTGATGATGATGGGGATGCCGCCGACCTTGTAGACGTCGAACGCCAGATATTTGCCACCGGGTTTGAGGTCCGCGATGTAGGGGGTTTTGCGCATGATGGCGGCGACATCGTCCAGCGTGAAGCGGATGCCGGCTTCGTTCGCCATCGCGGGCAGATGCAGGGCGGCGTTGGTGGAGCCGCCGGTGGCGCCGACGATGACGGCCGCGTTCTCGAACGCTTCGCGGGTGCAGATATCGCGGGGCCGCAGGTTCTTCTCGATGAGGGACATGACGGCCTGGCCTGAGAGCACGGCGTAGCGGTCCCGGTCCTCGTAAGGCGCGGGGGAGCCGGCGGAGCCGGGCAGTGCGAGGCCGATGGCCTCCGAGACGGTCGCCATCGTGTTGGCGGTGAACTGGCCGCCGCAGGCGCCGGCGGAGGGGCAGGCGACGCATTCCAGCGCGTGCAGATCTTCGTCCGACATGTTGCCGGCGGCGTGCTGGCCGACCGCCTCGAACACGTCCACCACGCTCACATCCCGCCCCTGGAAGCGGCCGGGCAGGATAGAGCCGCCATACATGAAGACGGAGGGGACGTTGAGGCGGAGCATCGCCATCATCATGCCGGGGAGGGATTTATCGCACCCCGCCAGGCCGACCAGCGCGTCATAGCCATGGCCGCGGACGGTGAGCTCGACCGAATCCGCGATCACCTCGCGCGAAACCAGCGAGGATTTCATCCCCTGATGGCCCATGGCGATGCCGTCTGTTACCGTAATGGTGGTGAATTCACGCGGGGTGCCGCTCGCCTCGATCACGCCGCGTTTGACCGATTGCGCCTGGCGGGAGAGGGCGATGTTGCAGGGCGCGGCCTCGTTCCAGCAGGTGGCGACGCCGACGAAGGGCTGGTTGATCTCCTCCTCGCCCAGGCCCATTGCGTAGTAATAAGAGCGGTGGGGTGCGCGATCCGGCCCGATGGTGACGTGGCGGGATGGCAGGTTGGATTTGTCCCAGGTTTTTTTGGTCATATGGCGGTCCCTTGATTGTGGGGGCGTTTTAGGACCGGGGCGGTGGCGGGGGCAAGGGGTGGGGGTTTTCTCAAAGCAAAAGGAAGCTGTTCTGAGGAAAAGCTCTTCAAAAGAGTTTTATGAGTCTGGGTGGAGGGTTTTTGGCGAACGGCCGCCTTAATTTCCCGGGTGGGCGAGAGTCACCGAGACGACGTCGCTGCCGGTGTTATCGGAGAAACGGTCGTCCATGATACCGAGTTGTAGTTGTGAAGCACCGGCGGGGATTGTTTCAGTGACCGGGCCATCGTTGACGGCGAACGGCGAGCCGATGAGTTTGCCGTTGGAGTCCGTAAAATCACCAATCAGCGAGCCAAGATTCACTGGGTAGGGTTGCATATACGCGGAGGGAAACGGCGTGCCGGTCGAGCCGTCCCCACCGTTGGAATATTGAGATGGCACGCCGTTCCCATCCCCTGGTGGGAAGATGCCGCCGACATCGACCTCACCGCCGACGTATTTTATGGTGAGTGATTGCCCGGCTGACGCGCCTAATTTGCTAAAGGGGATAACAACGGGCCTGGTGCCATCCTGCTGACTGAAATCATAGTCGGCATTCAATCCACCCTCCTGCCAGAGCCACGGCATTGCCGTGCCGGGGACGATATATTCGCCTTTTGGTAACGGGGTTGCTGGCTGTGATGCCAAAAATGTCGATGGAGGCGGCGGCTCGACCGCACCACCAATTGTTACGACCGGGTTGCGTGGCTGATTATCGACGGCAACGGGTGGCGCCGGGGTGTTGATATAGATGTTGATCGAGCGGCTTGAGATGAACGCTGTGAGGGCGATGATCGCGAGTTTGATAAAGAAGCTGCCGGTGAAAATAGGCGGGCGCTCGGGCGGGCCACCGAGCGGCCTTCCAACATTGGCGGACGCATCGCGGCGATTGCTGAATAATGTTTGGCCCCCGGACGAACGGGATTTGAACCAGCGGTTTAGCCACATCTTAAATGCCCTAAAATGAGACGATGTTAACCGTGCAAGTATGGCGGTAACAAGCGTTGAAGGCTTAGGGCACGAAAAAATCCTGGCCGGATTTGGGTTGAAAATACAGGAAACCGGCGGTTTGCATGGTTTGCAGGATGGCGGCGGCGGTTTGCTCCGTGCCGAGTGCCGGGCGGGCGCGGGTGCGGGCGGCGCGGGCGGTTTCCAGCGCGGTTTGCGGGTTGGCGAGAACGCGCTCGATCGCGGACTCGATGCTGCCGGGGGTAAAGTCATAGCTGTAGGGTGCGAGTTCGGGGAAGCTTGCCTGTGCGTAGGCGTTGGAATCCGAGAGCGGCATGATCCCGGCGCCAAGTGCGGTAAAAAACCGGTCATGGGCGGATAGATTGATGTTTGGGTTCATGGTGAGGCTGGCGGTGGCGTTGGGAAATTCGGCCTCCAATGTGGCGTAGTCCACGCCGCCATGGAAACGGGCGCGGGCGTTGGATGTGTCGATATGGTCCCAGCCGCGGCCGAATACGTCCGCCTCGAAATTCAAGATGGCACGCGCGATGGCGGTGCTTTTGAGGCGGCGAATATAATCGTCGATCTGCGCGGTGAGGTAACGCGCGAGCAGGCTAAAGGGCTGCAGCTCGATGCGGTTCGCTTGGGCGGCGCGGGTGATGGCCGGCAGGAAGGCGGGGACGTTGGCGTGGCCGTTGCGCGTTAGCGCCAGAATGTCCAGCGTATCGTGCAGAACGTGTTCGAGCTGCGGGGCGTTGCGCCAGTTGGCGGCCAGTGCCTCGGGCGCGTTACCGGATTTGGCGAAGATGATGCGCGGGCGGCCATTGGCCAGGAGTTCCGGGACCGGGCGCATCGGCAGATCGGGGATGCCGAAATCGATTGAGGTGACGATGTTATCGGCCTGCACAAATTCCGACTGAAACAGCGCGTGGTCGCGGAACATGTAGCTGAGCACGGTGTTTTTGGGCTGGGTGCGGTGGTGCTGGGCGAAATAGGCGGGGTGGTCCAGCAGCAGCGAATAGACGGGGATTTTGAGCTGGTCCCAGAGCGCCCCGCGATTGGATTGCAAATTGGTGCCGATGCCGGAGGTGCAGAAGACGAAACGGATTTTGCGGTCTGTTAGCAGTTGGCGGAGTTTGGCGTCCCAGCCTTGGGCGGCGATGTCGAGCTCAATGAAATCAAATCCGGCCTGGCGCCAGGCGGCGGCGAAATGCAGCACGAGGCCGCGAACGGAGTGGTAGGCGGAGGACCAGGTGAGGGAGAGAATGACGTCCATTACGTCTTATTCGTCGCCGACCGGTTTGATCATTGGGCGTTAAAACATGGGTGCCGGCCTGCGCCGGCATGACGTTCGGGGGCGGGAACGTGACGCCGCACCGCCCTAAAAGGACCAAAAGTTTTTTGGTTCTTTTTTTCAAAAAAGAACCGCTTCACCATCCCCCTCACGCGATCCGTTTCAGCGCCGCGTCCAGCCGCTCAAGTTCGGCGGTAAAATTCGCTTCGCGGTCCCTGTGCTCGTCCAGAATCGACTCCGGCGCGCGGGAGGTAAAGTCCGGGTTGCCGAGTTTTTGCTGGACTTTGGCGAGCTCGGCGGCGGCTTTGGCGCGGGCGTTGGCGAGGCGGGCGCGCTCGGCGGCAAGGTCGATGATGTTTTCCAGCGGCAGGATGATGGTCGCCTCCCCCAGCACGGCCTGGGCGGCGCCGCGCGGCAGCGGGCCGGTGAGTTCACCGATCTCGCTGGCGCGCGCCATGCGGGAGATCGCCTCGAACCAGTTTTGCGCGCGCGCCAGGGTTTCCGGTGCGGCGTCTTTCAGCAAAATCGGGGATTTGAGCGAGGGCGGGACGTTCATCTCCGAACGGATGGTGCGGATTTCCGAGATCAGATCGATCACCCAGCCGATTTCGGCGCGGGCGGCTTGTGCGTCCATCACCATGGCGGGTTCGGGCCAGGATTCGGTGATCAGCGAGGCCGGCGGGCCGAAGCCGAAATGATCCCATAATTCCTCGGTCACGAACGGGATCAGCGGGTGCATCAGGCGCAGGAACACCCCCAGCAGATGGCCGGCGACGCTGCGCAGCTCGGCGGCGTCCGGCCCGGCGAAGCCGGGTTTGGCGAATTCCACGAACCAGTCGCAGAACTCGCCCCAGGCGAAGCGGTAGCAGGTTTTGGCGTAGTCATCCGGGCGGAATTTTTCGAGCGCGGCGCCCGCCTCGGCGATCGCGATGTTGGCCGCGTCCAAAATCCAGCGGGAGAGCGGGAGCCAGGCGCTCTCGGGCCGGAAGGCCGGGTCCGGGGTCACGCCGTTCAGCTCCAAAAACCGCGCGGCGTTCCAGATTTTGGTGATGAAGCCGCGATTGGTCTCGACGATTTTGGCGCCGAGCTTGGCGTCCCTGCCCTGCCCGGCCGCGGCGGCCACCGAATAGCGCAGCGCGTCAGCCCCGTAGGCGTCGATCAGGCTCAGCGGGTCCACCACATTGCCTTTGGATTTGGACATTTTCTGGCCGCGCTCATCGCGCACCAGGCCGTGGATGAACACGGTACGGAACGGCACATCCCCCATGAAATGCAGCCCCATCATCATCATCCGGGCGACCCAGAAGAAGATGATGTCAAACCCGGTGACCAGCGTGTCCGTGGGGTAGTATTTGGCGAGCTCGGGCGTTTGCGCGGGCCAGCCCAGCGTGGAGAACGGCCAGAGCGCGGAGGAGAACCAGGTGTCCAGCACGTCCTCATCCTGGGTGAGCGTCACCCCCGGCCCGGCTTTGGCCTGGGCGTCCTCGGCGGTGCGGGCGACGTACACCGTGCCGTCCGGCCCGTACCAGGCGGGGATGCGGTGGCCCCACCAGAGCTGGCGGGAGATGCACCAGGGCTGGATGTCGCGCATCCACGCGAAAAACGTGTTCTCCCATTGCTGGGGCACGAATTTGATGCGGCCATCCTCCACGGCTTTGATCGCCGGCTGCGCCAGCACATGCGCGTTGCAGTACCATTGGGTGGTGAGCAGCGGCTCGATCGGCACGCCGGAACGGTCCCCGTGCGGGACGGCGTGCGGGTGCGGCTTGGTCTCCACCAGCAAGTCCAGCCGCTCCAGCTCGGCGATGATGGCTTTGCGGGCGGCGAAACGGTCCTGGCCTTCCAGTGCACGGACGAACTCGGGCATCTCGCCCAGCTCGGCCAAAGTGATGCGGCCCTGGCGGTCGAGGATCGAGGGCATGGGAAGGCCGTGGCGGCGGCCGACCTCAAAATCGTTAAAATCATGGGCGGGGGTGATTTTGACCGCACCGGTGCCCTTTTCCGGGTCGGCATAGTCATCCGCCACGATCGGGATGCGCCGGCCGGTGAGCGGCAAAATCACGTTTTGGCCGATCAGGTGCTTTAGCCGCGCGTTCTCGGGGTGCACCGCCACCGCGGTATCGCCCAGCATCGTCTCGGGCCGCGTCGTCGCCACCACAATCTCATCCCCGCCCGCGATGGGGTAGCGGATCGACCACATGGAACCCTTGATGTCCCGGGTCTCGACCTCAAGGTCCGAAATCGCGGTCTGCAGCGCCGGGTCCCAGTTCACCAGGCGCTTGTCCTGGTAGATCAGCCCCTCCTCATGCAGGCGCACAAACACCTCGCGCACCGCGACGGACAGCCCCTCATCCATCGTAAAACGCTCACGCGACCAGTCCGGCGAGGCGCCGAGCCGCCGGAGCTGCTGGGTGATGGCGCCGCCCGACTCCGCCTTCCAGGCCCAAACGCGGGATAAAAATGTTTCACGGCCAAGGGCTTTGCGGCTGGTCTTCTGTTGATCCAGCAGCCGCTCCACCACCATCTGCGTGGCGATGCCGGCATGGTCGGTGCCCGGCTGCCACAGCACGTCCCGCCCCTGCATGCGCCGGTAGCGGACGAAAATATCCTGCAATGTCATGGTCAGCGCGTGGCCGACATGCAGCGAACCCGTCACGTTCGGCGGCGGGATCATGATGGTGTAGGGGGCGACGTTGCGGCCCGGATTGGCGGCGAACGCGCCCGATGCCTCCCAAGCTTCGTAGAGCCGCGCCTCGGCGGCGGCGGGCTCGAAATGTTTGTCCAGCGCTGTCAATTTATCCTCGAGAGTGAGACGTAAGCGGTTCTTTTTTGAAAAAAAGAACCAAAAAACTTTTGGTGCCTCCCGGGCGCGGGCGTCTTCACCAACACAGCCCCTATAGAGTCCAAAAATTTTTTGCGGCGCTTTTTTTTAAAAAAGCGACCGCTTACCGGCTTGCTTGCCTGCCGTTAAACCTGCGTCCGGTCGATCACGCGGGCGACCTCGGCGCGGACGATGCGTTCGACCAGGCTCGGCAAATGGGTATCGAACCAGGCTTTGAGCACCGGGCGGATTTCCTCGCGCACGATATCTTCGATGGTGATCCCGCCGCGCGAGACGGAGATGGCGCGTTTATGGCTGATGCTGTTGATCAGCGCGCCGATCGAGTGCGCGACATCCGCCGCGGCTTCGCTGCCGATGAGGCCATCGGGGGCTTGTACTTCGTTTGACACAGTCTCTTCCTCTTCTGGTGCCGTTGGCATTTGCATGCTCTCGGGCGGGGGGGTGTAGGCATGGGTGTGGAACGCGTCTGCGGGCGGCTCGGGCACCGGGTCGTGCAGCGGGTTTGGCGCCGGCATTGGCGCCGGGGCGAGTTCCAGTACGGGTTCGGGTTCCGGAGCCGGTTCGGGCGGCGGGCTGAAAATGCTGCGCATGGGTTCGGGGGTGAAATAGCTGTCGATCGCCGGGGCCGGGGCGAAGTCCAACGGCTCTTGCCTGCTGGGCAGCCGTAGCGGGTCGGGCATGGCGGTGGCGCTGGAGATGTCCGCCGGGGAGGCGATCATGCCGGTGCTCAGCACGAGCACATCGTCATCCTCTTCGTCCGGGACCTGCACCTTGGCCTCGTCGTTTTTCAGGATACGCCGGATCGAGGCGAGGATTTCCTCCATCGAGGGTTCAGCGCTGCTGCCCGGGCCGGAATTGTTTGAAATCTCGTTGCGATCACTCATCAGCTCTTCCTCATTCAGCGCCACGGCGCCGCTTTGCTATGGGGCCGGCGGGGCCGGCGCGTCGGCCAAATCACCGTCCGGCGCGATACCGGCTTTTTCATCGGCCGCTTCGCCGGTGCCAAACCCGGCATACTCGACCGAATGGTAATATTTTAGATCGTCATAGGGTTTCACGGGCAGTCCAAGGTCCTCGGCGGTGAGACGGCCGATCGCCGAGGCGACGGTATATGAATTATTTACCAGAGTCGCGATATTTTGGACCTGTTGGACCTGAGATTGCAACAAAAGTTGTTGAGCGTTCAAAACATCGAGCGTGGTTTGGGTGCCGACCAGCTCTTCACGCTCGGTACCGTCGAGCGCGATGGCGTTGGATTTGATCTCGGCGTTGGTGGAGACGATGGCGGCGCGGGCGGCGACCAGGCCGACCCAGGCTTGCGTGGCCTGGGAATAGGCGGAGCGCTGGGCGTCCAGGATGGCGGAGAAGGTTTCCTGCTCCTTGGCGCGGGCGGCGCGGATTTGGGCATATTCCTGGCCGCCCTGGTAGAGCGGGACGGTGAGCTGGCCGAGGACCTCGGCGCCGTTCAGCGAGGTATGCGGGCCGGACGGGCCGAACTCGGAGAAGCCGGCGACCTGCACGCTGAGCTGCGGCATGAGGGCGGCGAAGGCGACGTCCACCGCGTCTTTCGCCGCGGCGTCGTTGAACTGGGCCGAGACGACGTTGGGGTTGTTGGAGACAGCTTCTTTTGCCGCTTCGTCCTTGGAGTTGACCGGCAGAGCGAGCGGTTGCGGCGGCGCCAGTTTGTCGGCCGGGTAGTCGCCGACCAATTGGCGGAAATTCTCCTTGGCGATTTCGAGATTGCCTTGCGCGACCTCCACCTGCTCCTGCGCCTGGGCGAGCGAGGCTTGCGCCTGGGCCACCGAGGTCTGGGTGATTTCGCCGACATTGAACTGGTCGTTGGTGGCTTCCAACTGCTGCTGCAGCACCTGCTCGTTGTTGTTGTCGAGCGCCAGCACCTGGGAATCGGTGATGACGGTGACATAGGCGTTCACCACGTTCAGGAACACGGTCTGCTCGGTGGCGAGCAAAGTGGCGCGGGCGGCGTAGACGCTGTTTTTGGCCTCGCGCACGCTCGCCAGCACCTTGCCGCCGGTATAGAGCGGCTGGGTGAGCTCGACCTGGCCGATTTCCTCGTTGCGGGTTTCGGGCAGTTTTTCACTGGTCGGGACCGATTCAAAGGGATCGGTGAGGCTGGGCGCCAGCACCTGCTCGGTCTCGGTGCCGGTGATATGGCCGGCGGTGCCGGTGAACTCGACCGTCGGGCGCCAGCCGGAAAGGGCTTCGGGCACTTGCTCATCGGTGCCGCGCAGCGTGGCGCGCTGCTCCTGCAGCGTGGTGTTGTTGTAATAGGCCTCGGTAAGCGCCTCATCGAGTGTCGCGGGCGGTGCGGCTTTGGCGGCGTGCAGGCCGAGGGCCAGAGACGGCAGCAAGCCGATTGCAGCACGGAATGTCTTAGGCATGGAAAGTCCCATCATATCAGAAGCTGAAGGCGGGGGCGGGCTGCAAGGCGGGGATGATGCGGGCGGTGCAATCAAATAACGGCAAGGCGGCAAAACGGCCGGCGGACGGGACCGCGGTGACGGCGCGGCCGATGCCGCCGCGCTCGGCCCCCTCGGCCAGAATGGCGATGACGCGCCCGCCGGGCTCGAGCTGGGCGGCGAAGGCGGCGGGGATTTCGGGTGCCGCACCCTCCAGCAAAATCGCGTCATAGGGCCCGCCGGCGGGCCAGCCCGCGGCGAGCGGGCCGACGGCTTGCTGCACGGCTGGAGCAAGGCGGGATAAAGCCGGGCTGATGAGGCCGGGCGTATCCTCCAGCGCCACCACGGCGGCGCCGCACAGCGCCAGCACGGCGGCCAGATAGCCGGTATTGGCGCCGGCCACGAGCACATGGGCGTGCGGGCCGGCAAGCACCGCCTGGGCCAGACGCGCGGCCAGCATGGGCGAGGGCATGAAACGCCCCTGCCCCAGCCTGATATCCGCATCCGCATAGGCCAGGCTGCCGGCCGGGGCGAAATCCTCGCGCGGCAGCGCGCGCATGGCGGCAATCACCCGGCTGTCATTCACATGGTTCGGACGGATCTGGGAATCGACCATCGTCTCGCGCGCAATGCGCAGAATGTCACGCTCCGCCATGTTCCACCTTCCCTCTTGCCGAAGCGGGCCAACGCCCGCAGGGCTTTATAGCGGGCGGGCTGCGCAGAACTCAACCACCGGGCCCGTTACGGCTTGACGCTGCGCGGCCGGTTGCAGATATAGAGCGCGCGCCCGATGGTCCGGTGGCAGAGTGGTGATGTAGCGGACTGCAAATCCGCGTATGCCGGTTCGATTCCGGCCCGGACCTCCAATACCCCGATAGAATAAGCAAGCAGCCGCTTTTTTGAAAAAAAGCGGCGCCAAAAAACGTTTGTCCTCCGGGGCGGTGCTCGTTGGACCGCCATAGCCCCGCGGAATCAAAAGTTTTTTGGCGCCGCTTTTTTTCAAAAAAGCGGCCGCTTGCTTACCCTTTTTAACAAAAAAACCCCGGGCCATGACCCGGGGTTTTTTGCGATGGGGGAGGGCTAAACCTGAGGCTGAACCCGCGAGGAGACGTCCTTCAACGCGCCGCGGGTTTCCACGCGGAACGCCCAGGTGGCGGCGGCACCCAGCAGCGAGGAGATGATCAGGAATACCAGCAATGTCGGTGTGCCGATGGCTTTCAGCAGGATCGGGAAGCCAAACGCAGTGGCGACGGCGCCGATTTTGGCGACCGAGGCAGCGAAGCCGGCGCCGTAGCCGCGGATGGCGGTGGGGAAGACCTCGCCGGCCAGCAGATAGGTTTGCGCGTTCGGGCCCATATTGGTCATGAAGTTGAACAGCATGAAGCCGAGGAAGAGCAGCGGCATGTTATGGCCGCCGCCGAGCATCGAGAGGGCGGCGAGCCCCAAACCCACCGCGCAGCCGATGAAGCCGGCGATTTGCAGCTTGATGCGCCCTGCCCGCTCGACCAGCAAAATGGCGGCGACGATGCCGACCACCAGCAGGATATCGAGCATCATGGTGCCTTCGGCCGAGAGCTGCACTTTATGGATCAGGCCGGGGGTGTCCTTCACCGCCGTTGCCGTGCCGATGGTGGCGGCGAGGATGACGGGGGTGAAGATGCCGATGCCGTAGGTGCTGAGATCCTGCAGGAACCAGGGCACGCAGGCGAGCAGCGTGGCGCGGATATGGGATTTGTCGAACAGCACGGCGATATGGCGCTGCGGCTCATCGCGCCCGCCATGCTGGGCGGCGTGGGGGTCCACCAGCTCCACCACTTTCGGATATTGCGGCTCGCGCTTCAGCAGCTTGTGGGTCTCGGCCTCCGCCTCTTTCAGCCGGCCGCGCGAGACCAGCCAATGCGCGCTGTCGCACACGAAAAACCGGCCGGAAACGACGGCGATGGCGGGCAGAATGGCGGCGGCGAACATCCAGCGCCAAGCATCCAGCGCCGGATAGACCGAGAGGACGCCAAAGCCGAGTGCCGCACCCGAGATCGCGCCGATCGCCTGGAAGGCGAAGGCGCCGAGCACCAGGCCGCCGCGCCCGCGGCTTGGCACCGCTTCGGAGATCACCATATGCGCTGTCGGATAGTCGCAGCCCAGCGCCACGCCGATGCCGAACAGGCAGGCGACGAGGGTGTAGAAATTCTGCGCGAAGGTCAGCGCCAGCAGGAAGAACGTGAACAGCGCCATCTCCGCGATGAACATCACCTTGCGGCCAAAAATATCCGCCATGCCGCCAAGGGCTGTGGCGCCGATGAGGATGCCGAACAGCACGATGGAGGTGACAACGCTGGCCTGGAAGCTGCTGAGCGCGAATTCATGGATAATGAGCGGGAGCGCGATGCCGATCAGCCCGATCGCGACCAGGCCCTCGAAGAATTTGCCGGCAACGGCGAGGCCCCAGATGCGCCATTGCATGCCGGTGAGCGGCAGCTTGGTGAGCTTGGTGCCGTCCGGCCACATCGGGATCTCATCGATATAGTCCTGGACGGATTTTTTACCCGATATCTGCGACGCCGGATTGCTGCCGAGCTCGTTCATGACCACTCCCATGGTTTGACTTGAGGGAGGGTTATCTCATGCGGCTGGCGGAACGAGTGTGAATAGAATGTTAAGGAGAGCGGCCGGTCACTCGGCGGCGGCGGCGCGCGGCTCGGTATCGTACCGGACGAGATCGGCCAGCAAAGACCAGAGCCGGGAGGGCTCATGCGGCGCATCATCGTCGTTGAACAAATGGTCGAGCTCAGCGAGTTTCGCTTGGTACTCGGTGTATTCCATACCAACCTCCAGGACGGAGGCTAGCAGGAATTTTGCGGCTGTCGCTAGAAATATGACGTTTTGGTGACGAAAAATTGAGGTTGACACCGCGCGTGGGGCTGGCGGGGCGGCCACGCGCGGACACAAGCAAGCGCTGCTTTTTTGAAAAAAAGCAGCAAAAAACTTTTATTTACAATAGGCTATCGCGGTCCCGCCGGCACCGCCTCGAAGGAATCAAAAGTTTTTTGGTTCTTTTTTTCAAAAAAGAACAACTTCCTTTGGCTTCAAAGCGACGCGGCGACGCGTTCGACGACGCCGGACCAGTCATAGGGGCGGGTTTGGCGGTAGAGTTTGATGGAGCGGTACCAGGGGGTGTCGTCGCGGTTCAGCAGCCAGCGCCAGTCGGGGGCGTGGGGGAGCACCAGGGCCGTGGGCACGCCCATGGCGCCGGCGATATGGGCGACCGAGGTGTCGATGGTCACCAGCAGCTCGACATGGCGCAGGATCGCCATGGTGTCGCCGAAATCGGCGATGTCGGGGCCGAGATTGATCAGCGGGGCCGGGCCGAAATAGCTGCCGACCTGGGCGATCTGCTCGCCTTTTTGCACGGTGAGGATGGCGAGGTCCTCGCGGGCGAAAAGCGGCGCGAATTGCGCGAGCTTCATGCTGCGTTTGCGGTCGTTTTTATGGGTGGGCCGGCCGGCCCAGACCAAAGCGATGCGGCGTTTGCCCTTGGGGACCAGGCGGTCGAGCGTTTTGCCCCAGCGCGCGACCTCGGCCGGGTTGGGGGCGAGGTAATTGTCCGGCGGCACGTTGTTGGTGCCGATGCCGGCCAGGCGCGGCAGGCCGGAGAGCGGGATATAGGCCTCGTAATCCCCGGTATCCTCCCAGCGCGAGACGATGCGGCCGATGCCGGGGATTTGTTTGAGCAAGGTGGTGAGTTCGCCCGAGCAGGCCAGCACCGGCTGCGGGCAGAGCAAGGCCGCCCAGGGGATGAGCCGGCCGAACTGGATGCAGTCGCCAAAGCCCTGGTCGCCGATGATCAGCAGCTTGCCGGGGGGCAAGGGGGTGCCGTCCCATTGCGGCTTGTCGGTTTTCGGCAGCATGCCCTCGGCCTGTTTGAGCTTGAAGCGCCATTCATAGCTCTCCCAGCCTTGCGCCATCTTGCCGGCCAGCAGCAGGGCTTCGGCTTTCTCGAAATGCGCTTCGGCGAAATCGGGGTCGAGCGCGATCGCCTGGTCGGAGACCGCGACCGCCTCGTCCAGCTCCAGCCGCTCGTAATGGATCAGTGCCAGGTTGAAATAGGCGCGGCTGTCCTTGGGGGCGAGCTCGATGGCGCGGCGGCCGACGCGCACCGCGTCATCCAGCCGGCCGGCGCCGCGATAGACCTCGCACATATTGCGCGGGTAGAGCGCGACCTCCGGCGCCAGGCGCTCGGATTTTTCCATCCGCTCGATCGCCTGGGCGATGCGGCCATTGCGGTAGGCGACGATGCCGGCGAGGTGCAGGATATGCGGATGCTCCGGCATCGCCGCCAGCATGCGGTTGGCGAGGTCATCCGCCTCCGCCAGCTTGTTGGCCTGTTCGAGGGCGGAGAGCTGGGCCAGCGCGTCGCTGAGCTGCACCACGGTTTTGCCCGGCGTGGCGCCGCTCATGGCGTATCTCCGTAGCCGAGGCGCTCGATCCAGGGGGTCAGGATATCGCGCACATCGTTGAACAGATTGGGCATGGCGGCGAGGTAGGCGCGGTGGCGGTACGCGCCCTGTGCGTGCACCGGCTCGCGCAAAGCAAGATGCGCGGGCAGCGGCTCGGGCAATTTGGCGGCGTTGGCGCGCAAGGCGGGCTCGGCGGGCAAGGCGGCGCGGTCGAGCCCGATGAAATCCAGCACGCGGGCAAGGCTGGCGGCAGGATCCGCCACCAGATCCTCGTAGCGCAGCGGCAGATAGCGCAAAGTGAGCTGGCCGCGGTAATGCGCGATCATCTCCATGGTCAGCGCGTAGTGCCGGGCGATGGCGGGCAGCGAGATGCCTGCATTGGCCTCCAGCTTGCGGTCCTGCGCGAAATTGGAGAGCGCCACGTCGAACGGGTGGCGCAGCAGATGGATGACCGGCGCCTCGGGGAACAGCATTTTGATCAGCCCGAGATGCCAGGCATTGGATGGCGCGCGGTCGGTGATGAAGCTGATGCCGGCGCGGTTGAAGAGGCGCAGGCGCGGGGCGGTGTAGCGGTTGCGCAGCTGGGTGGCGGCCGTCAGGCCATCGGCGACCAAAGCGGCGTCCAAAGCTTCCGGATAGGGTTGATCGCTCCCGGTCAGGCGGGGGATGGCGGGGATGAGGCTTTCCACCGGCGCCATGTCATCACCGGCGGCGAAGCCGGGGAGCTGGGCGAGCAATTGCTCCAAAAGCGACGTGCCGGAGCGGGGAAAACCCAGCAGGAAGACCGGCTGGGGGCCTGGGGCTTGGCCGGCGCGCGGCAAAGGCTGGATTTTATCGGACGTAAAGTAGGTTTTGTAACGCTCTAATTTTTTTGAAAACTCTTCGAACTGGTAACTCTGGCCCTGGCGCTCGCGCTGGCGTTTTTTGGCCTGGGCAAAGCAGGCCACCGCCTCGGCCGGGCGGTCCAGCCGGGCGAGCGCCTGGCCGCGGGCGGCAAGCTCGGCGGAGAGCAAAGCCTCCGGCGCGTCGTCCAGCCGGGCCAGCACGGCCTCCGGGTTGGGGGCGAGATCGCACAGAGCGCGCAGCAGGCGGAGCGTGCGTTCGGGGGCAAATTTTTTCAGCCCGGAATCGAGGATTTCCATGGCGCGGGCGCGGTTGCCGCGGGCGAATTCGGCCTGGGCGTGGCCGCCAATGCCACGCTTATTGTCCGGCCGCAGCGCCAGAGCTTTTTCGTACAGCGCCACGGCTTCGGAGATGCGGCCCTGCAGTTTCAGGTTCCAGGCGGTGTTGGCGAGCACCAGGCCATCCTCCTGCGCCAGCAGCGAGAGCGCCATGCGGTAATGCGTCTCGCCGGGTTGCAGGCGGCCGGTCTCGGTCAGCACCACGCCCATCACGTGATGCGCCGTGGCATCGCGCGGGGTGGCCATGATGGCGGCGGCGGCGGGCAGCTCGGCCTCGGCATGGCGGCCCTGGGCGATCAGATATTGCGCGAGCTGGGTGTTGGCGCCGCCGCGCACCGCCGGGGTGCCGGGCAGGCTCGCGAGGCGGCGGGCCAGCGCCTCCGCCGCGGCGCCGCGATTCTGCGCCTTGCGAATTTCGAACAGCACCCGCAGCGCGATGCGCTGGTTGGGGGCAAGGTCCAGCAATTTGAGCGCCAGGGCCTCAGATTCGGCGTATTTTTTCTCGTTGAAGAGTTTCGTTGCGTCCTGCGCCTGGCCATCCAGCAGGCTCACCGCCGCCTGGTCCGGCCAGGACGCCTGATCGGCCGCACAGCAGCGGCAGGCGCGCAGGCCGCTCGCGCACGGGCATAATGCAGTGGCTTGATCGGCTGGCGTCACCATCCCGTCCCGTCATTCATTAACGCAATATTACCGGCTTTGCCGGGTCCGGCAATGTGTGACGAATCTCCATAAAAACCAATGAATTTCAAGCCTTTGCGCAAATGACACTCATTCTCAAATAGATATAAATACTTGACCAATCGAGAGGGTACCGCCACATCTGCGCATGAAAGAGAGAGCCTGTCATGCGTGATTTTTCTGAGCTGAATGAGCGCGAGGTCCTGGCCCTCGCGATCGGCGCCGAGGAAGAGGATGGGCGCATCTATAACGACATCGCGGAGCGGCTGCGCGAGGATTTTCCAGCCTCGGCCAAAGTGTTTTCCGAAATGGCGCTGGAGGAGAGCGAGCACCGGCGGCAATTGCTGGAGCTGTACCGGGAGAAATTCGGCGAACATATCCCGCTGATCCGCCGGCAGGATGTGCGCGGCTTCCTCAGCCGCAAGCCGGTATGGCAATTGCCCAAACCCACCATCAACGACGTGCGCAAGCTCGCCGAGAGCATGGAGACGGAGACCACGCGCTTCTACCGGCTGGCGGCCTCGCGCGCCACGGATGTCTCGGTGCGCAAGCTGCTGGGGGATTTGGCGGAGGCCGAGCAGGCGCATGAGCACCGGGCGGATGAGCTTTCGGAAGAAAACCTGCCGGACAAGACCCGCAAGGCCGAGGACGCGACCGCCGAGCGCGCCTTCATGCTGCAATATGTGCAGCCCGGGCTGGTGGGGTTGATGGATGGCTCGGTCTCCACATTGGCGCCGATTTTCGCCGCGGCGTTCGCCACCGGGCACTCGCATTCGGCCTTCATCGTCGGCGCCGCGGCCTCGATCGGCGCCGGTATCTCGATGGCGTTCGCCGAAGCGTTGTCCGACGATGGCAGCCTGACCGGGCGCGGCACGCCGATCTATCGCGGCGCGATTACCGGGCTGATGACCACCATCGGCGGTATCGGCCACACTTTGCCATTCCTGATCCCCGATCTGCATCTGGCGCTGATCGTGGCGATCTGCGTCGTGGTGGTCGAACTCGCGGTGATTTCCTGGATCCGCTGGCGGTTCATGGACACCTCGCCGGTGCGCGCCGCGTTGCAGGTGGCACTCGGCGGCGCGCTGGTGTTCGCGGCCGGGGTGGCGATCGGGGCTGGGTAGGGAAAGTCCAAGTAGCGGCGCTCGGCGTCCCGATGACCGAGCGGCGAAGCCGTGAGGTCTGAATCGGGCCGCCAATTTTGAGTTTAAAAAAAGCGACCGCTTGGCTGTTTGCCTCCCGCCACGTTTTCGGCAATGGTTGACGCAAACGTTAATAATAGGAGGTTTCATGTCGCTGCCCGCCATACTCGAGGGCCGGTTATCGGTTCCCGTCATCGCATCACCCTTGTTCATCATTTCCAACCCGGATTTGGTGATCGCGCAGTGCAAGGCGGGGGTGGTGGGCTCATTCCCGGCGCTGAATGCGCGGCCGGCGCCGGTGCTGGAGGAGTGGCTGAAGCGGATCACGGAGACTTTAGGCGAATGGGACGCCGCGCACCCTGAGCAGAAGGCCGCACCCTTCGCGGTGAACCAGATCGTCCACCGCTCCAATTCGCGGCTCGAGCATGATCTGGAGCTATGCGTGAAGTATAAGGTGCCGTTGATCATCACCTCGCTCGGCGCGCGCACCGACCTCAACGACGCGATCCATTCCTATGGCGGGGTGGTGCTGCATGATGTCATCAACAACCAGTTTGCCCGCAAGGCGATTGAGAAGGGTGCGGACGGGCTGATCGCGGTCGCCGCCGGCGCCGGCGGACATGCCGGCACGATCTCGCCATTTGCGTTGATCCAGGAAATCCGCGCCTGGTTTTCCGGGCCGCTGGTGCTCTCCGGCTCGATCGCGACCGGGGACGCGGTGCTGGCCGCGCAGGCGATGGGCGCTGACCTCGGCTATATCGGCTCCGCGTTCATCGCGACCGAGGAGGCCAATGCCTCGGCGGCGTATAAGCAGGCAATCGTGGACGGCAACGCGGATGACATTGTGTATTCCAGCCTGTTCACCGGCGTGCACGGCAATTATCTGCGCCCCAGCATCAAAGCCGCGGGGCTGGACCCGGATAACCTGCCGGACGGCAATGTGGCGAATATGAATTTTCACGAAGGGGCGACCAAAGCCTGGAAGGATATCTGGGGCTCCGGCCAGGGCATCGGCGCGGTGAAGGAAGTGGTGCCGGCCGGCGAGCTGGTGGCCAGGCTGGCGCGGGAATACAAGGCGGCAAAGGCAAGGCTGGCGGCTTGAGGGGGCAGAGGTAAGCGCTTCTTTTTTGAAAAAAAGAAGCAAAAAACTTTTATTTACTCTGGGCTATCGCGGTCCCACCACCTCAGCCCCAGCGTAAATAAAAGTCTTTTGCGGAGCTTTTCTTTGAGACAAAGCGACCGCTTGCTTCACGCGTCAGCCGGCGGAATCCACGGAATACGTGCGAATTCGATGCCCTCATCGGCCAAAGCTTCCGCCTCCGCGTCGGTGCTTTCGCCATAGATAAAGCGGGGCTCGGCCTCGCCCTGGTGGATGCGGCGGGCCTCCTCGGCGAAATCGGCGCCGACGTAATCGCCGTGTTTTTCGACCTCTTGGCGGAGCTGGCGCAAGGCGGCGCGCACGCCGTCCGGGATGATGCCGCCGGCGGCTGGTTTGGGCGCGGCGGGGACCAGGGCGGTGCTGCTTTTGCGGGGAATCGCGGGCGCCATCAGCGCGCGGGTAACGCTGGTGCCGGCGCAATGCGGGCAGGAGATCAGGCCGCGCTCGGCCTGCTGCTCGAACGCCGCACTGCCGGCGAACCAGCCATCGAATTCATGGCCGGCGGCGCAGTTGAGCTGGTAGTGGATCATTGGCTGAGCAGTTGGTCCAGCTTGCCGGCGCGGTCCAGCGCGATCAAATCGTCGCAGCCGCCGATATGGGCGCCATCGATAAAGATTTGCGGCACGCTGGTGCGGCCGCCGGAGCGTGCGGCAGCCTCGGCGCGCTGGGCTGAGCCGCCTGGCGCGTCGATCTCCTTGAAAGCGGCGCCCTTTTTGCTGAGGAGCGCCATGGCGCGCTCGCAATAGGGGCAGAGATATTGGGTGTAGATTTCGATCTGGGGCATGAGCCTGATCTAACCAGCCGTAATATTTATGCAAGACGGGATCGGGGCGGGCGCTATGCGTCCAGCCTTGGGTCAGGCACGCGGGCGGCGGTGAGCACGTCCACCCGTTTCGCGCCGGCGGCCCGCAAGGCGGCGGCGCAGGCATTGGCGGTGGTGCCGGAGGTCATGACGTCGTCGATCAGCAGCACGCGCCGGCCGGCGGGGGAAAAGCCGGGGCGCAGCGTGATCGCATCCGCCAGTTCGGCCTGGCGCTGGCTCACATCCATGCGGGCCAGCGGGGCGGTGGCTTTGCGGCGGATCAGCGCGTCCGGCAGGCAGGGTTTGGCCGCGGCGCGGGCGAGCACCTGGGCCAGCAAGGCGGCCTGGTTGTAGCGGCGCTCCCGCAGGCGGGATTTGTGCAAAGGAACCGGGACGAGCATGTCGGCCGCCGCCAGCAATGCGGCGCCTGGGCGCTGCATAAGCCGGGCGAGGCCGGCGCTGAGGTCCGTCCGGTCGGCGTATTTGAAGGGCAGGATGAGTTTTTGCGCGATCTCGTCGTAGCGCAAAGCGGCGCGGGCCTGGGTGAAGGCGGGGGTTGCCGTGGCGCAAGGGCCGCACAACCCCCCTGCCCCGGCCGCATGGTAAGGCAACGGCACGCCGCAGCAGGCGCAGAGCGGGGCGGAGATGAAATTGGCGCGCTTGAAACAGCCGAGGCAGAACTGCCCGGCCTCGGCCACCGGCGTATCGCAGGCCAGGCAGTTTTGTGGCAGCAGCAGATCCAGCACGCCGCGCATGAGGGATTTTATTTGGAGCATGTGTTTGATCTGAACGCCGTGCGGCGGCACCGGGAGCGGGCGGCGCCACGGCTGGCGCGGGTCGCCCCGGTGCTGGATGAGCTGGCGGCGCGGCTGCTGGACCGGCTGGACGATGTCAGCCGGAAATTTGCGACCGCGCTGGATTTCGGCGGGCGGGGCAGCGTGGCCCCGGCTTTGGCGGCGCGCGGCATGGCGGTGGATTCGGCGGATATTTCACCGGCGATGGCGGCGCGCGCCGGCGGGCGGCCGCTGGTGCTGCGGGACGAGGATTTTGGCCTGGGTGAGGCGCGATATGACCTCATCGTCGCCAGCTTCGCGCTGCACTGGATCAACGATCTGCCGGGCGCGTTGATCCAATTGCGGCGCGCGCTGAAGCCCGAAGGGCTGCTGCTCGCCAGCATGCCGGGGCTGGGCACGCTGCAAAATCTGCGCGCCGCGCTGCTGACGGCGGAAGACGCGCTGACCGGCGGTGTCAGCCCGCGAATCTCCCCCTTCCCCGCCTTGAGCGACTGCGCCGGGCTGCTGCAGCGCGCAGGCTTTGCGCTGCCGGTGGCCGATTGCGAGGATATCGTGTTTTCATACGCCAACCCGCTCGCTTTGCTGCAGGATTTGCGCGATGCCGGGGAGACCAACGCCGTCATGGCGCGGCGGAAGGTTTTTGCGCCGCGCGCGCTGTTCCCGGCGGCACTTTCATCGCTGAGCGAAGCGGATGGAAGGGTGCACGTAACGCTGCGGATGGTGGTGATGACGGGGTGGACGTAAACGGTCACTTTTTTAACGCAAATTTGGCGGCCCGGTGACCGCGCAAAGCGAGGCCTGAATCGGGCGGAGGCGCCCAAGATTCAAAAAAGCAATGCTTGCTTGCCGCCTCACAGCAATCCGGTCTTCCGGAAACTTAGCCACTGGCCGTTGCCGACGATGACATGGTCGTGCAGCACAACGGAGAGCATGGCGGCGGCGTTTTTGATCTGCCTGGTCATTTCGATGTCATCGATGCTGGGGGATGGGTCGCCGCTCGGGTGGTTGTGTACCAGAATGATGGCGGTGGCGTGCAGGTCCAGCGCGCGTTTGACGACTTCGCGCGGGTAAACCGGGGTGTGGTTGACGGTGCCGGTGGCTTGCGGCTCGTCGGCCAGCAGGCGGTTGCGGTTATCGAGGAACAGCACCCGGAACTGCTCGATTTTTTCGCGCGCCAGCACGGCCTGCAGATATTCCATCAGCCGGTCCCAGTTGCTCAGCACCGGGCGGTACAGCACTTCGGCTTTGGCCAGGCGCTGCGCGGCCGCCTGGACGATTTTGAGGGCGGCGGCGCCGGCTTCGCCCAGGCCCTCGATTTCCAGCAATTGGTTGAGCGGGGCGGAGATCGCGCTGGCATAAGAGCCGAAACGCGCGAGCAGCGCGCGGGCGATGGGCTTGGTGTCCCGCCGGGGCAGTGCGAGGAACAGCACCATCTCGATCAACTCGTGCTCGGCGACCGCGTCCGGTCCGCCGGCGAGGAAGCGGGCGCGCAGGCGGGCGCGGTGGCCGTCCACGCCGATGGCTGGTTTTGTGGGGCGGATTTCCGGACTCAACGAATCGAGCAGGGTCGCGTCGGCAAAACCATCGGTTGCATTGTTTCGTTTCATAGCACGTTTAACGTGCCATGAACGCGGGATGAAAGAAAGCTTAACCGTTACGTCAGTCGCAGCTTATTCGGCTGGGCCCAGCGCCTCGGGGCGGATGATGGTTGGCGCATCGCCCGGTTTCGTCACGGCGAGGCGGGTATCGGAGAGCACCATGTACACCGCCGGCACCACGAAGAGGGTGAACATGGTGCCGATCGAGAGGCCGGCCGCGATCACCGCACCCATGTTGAAGCGGGCCGCGGCCCCGGCGCCGGTGGCGACGATCAGCGGCAGCACGCCCAGCACCATGGCGGCGGTGGTCATCAAAATCGGCCGGAGCCTGATATTGGCGGCGTATTCGATGGCGGCGCGTTTGGAGCTGCCGGTCATCCGCGCCTCGTTGGCGACCTCGACCATCAGGATACCGTGCTTGCTGACCAGGCCCATCAGCGTGACCAGCCCGACCTCGGTATAGATGTTGAGCGAGAGGCCGCCGAAGCCGAGATAGATGAAGATCATCGCCCCGGCGATCGACATCGGCACCGAGACCAGGATGATCAGCGGGTCGCGGAACGAGTTGAACAGAGCGGCCAAGGCAAGAAAGATGATGATGACCGCGAAGGCGAAGGTGGCGATGAAGCCGCTGCTTTGGTCCACATATTGCCGCATCTCGCCGCCGTAATCGACGTTGTCGTCCTGCGGCAGAAGTTTCGCGGCGATTTGCTGGAGGGTTTTCAGCGCGTCAGCCTCGCTGACGCCGGGGGCGGCGACGCCCTGGATGGTGGCGGAGTTTTGCTGCTGGAAATGGTTGATGGATTCCGGAATCACGCTGTTGGTGATATGCGCGATGGCGGAGAGCGGCACGTTCACGCCGTTGACCGAGGTGACATAGTAATTATTGAGATCCGCGACATTGAGCCGGGCTTTGCGCTCGACCTGCGGGATGACCTTGTAGGAGCGGCCGTCCAGGCTGAAATAATTCACATAGCCGCCGCCCAAAGCCTCCGACAAAGCGGCGCCGACATCGGACATGTTGAGCCCAAGCGCTGAGGCCTTGGCGCGGTCGATATCGATATTGGCCTGCGGCTCATCGATCTTCAGATCGCTCTGCAGGAAGATGAATTTGCCGGATTTGAGGGCCGCCGCGAGCAGCGCTTGGCTGGTGGGGTAGAGCAGCGAGAAATCATCGGTGGATTTGATGACGAACTGGATCGGCAGGCCCGATGAGCCGGGCAAAGGCGGCAGCGGGAAGGCGGCGACCTGCTGGCCGGCGTCGTTCTCGTCGGCGTCGTCCTGCAGCGCGTTCTGCACATCGTCGGCCGAAACGCTGCGCTGGTCCCAGGGCAGCAGCACGGCGCCGGTGATGTTGGTGCCTGGCGTGTCGATATGGAAGGTGTGGGCAACGCCGGTATGTTTGAGGATGCGGCCATTGATGTAGGAATCCCACATCTCGTTCTGCTGCATCGACGCATCCGGGGCGGCGGTTGCGGCGAGCAGCACGACACCCTGGTCCTCTTCCGGTGCCAGCTCGCTCTTGGCGCCCTCGGCCAGGAAGAAAATGCTGCAGAGAATGATCGCGGCGAAGGTGAGCGTTACGGGAATGGTGTTCAGGCTGGATTTCAACAGCCTGGTATAGACCCGGTGCAGCTGGTCGAACCGGTGATCGATGAAGGTAACGATCTTGCCTTCCCAGTTCGGGTTCACGCGGTCGATCGGCTTTAGGAACCGCGAGCTCAGCATCGGCGTCAGCGTTAGCGCGATGACGGCGGAGACGGTGACAGCACCTGCCAAGGTGAAGGCGAACTCGGTGAACAACGCGCCGGTGAGGCCGGATTGGAAGCCGATCGGCACATAGACCGCGATCAGCACCACCGTCATCGCGACGATGGGGCCGGCGAGCTCGCCGGCGGCGCGCTTGGCGGCCAGCAGCGGCGGGTCGCCGTCATCCAGATGGCGGTTGACGTTTTCCACCACGATGATCGCGTCATCCACCACCAGGCCGATCGCCAGCACGAGGGCGAGCAATGTCAGCAGATTGATCGAGAAGCCGAAGGCCAGCATCATCGCGAAGGCGCCGATCATGGAGAGCGGGATCGCCACCACCGGGATCAGCACCGAACGCGGCGAGCCCAGGAAGGCGAACACCACGAGGGTCACGATGATCAGCGCCTCGGCCAGCGCCTCGATCACCTCATGGATTGAGGCGTTGACGAAGTCGGTCGAGTCATAGGCGATCGAGCCCTCCAGCCCGGTTGGCAAATCAGCCTGGATCTTGGGGAAGATTTTCCGCACGCCATCGATCACATCCAGCAGATTGGCATCGGGGGCGACCTTGATGCCGACGAACACGCCCTGTTTGTTATCGAAGGTGATGTACTGGTCGTAGTCATCCGCGCCGAGCTCGACGGTGGCAACATCCTTCAGCCGGATGATGGCACTGCCCGATTGCTTGACGATGAGGTTGGAGAACTCATCGGCGCTGTGCAGCCCCGTCGAGGCGGTCAGCGTGATCTCCGTCATCTGCCCTTTGGTGTTACCCAGAGCGGCGATGAAATCGTTATTGGCGAGGGCGGCGTACACATCCGCCGGGGTCAGGCCATAGGCGGCGAGCTTATCGGGCTTCAGCCAAACCCGCATCGCAAAGTTTTTCGCCCCCAGAATCTCGGCGTCCTGCACACCTGGCACCGCCTGCAATTGCGGCTGCACCACGCGGGTGACGTAGTCGGTGATCTGGTTGGCGGAGAGCACGTTGCTGCGGAACGCCAGATACATCGCATCGATGGTCTGGCCGACCTGCAACACCAGCACCGGCTGCTCGGCACCCGAGGGCAACTGGTTGAGGACGGAATCCACCTGCGCGCTGATCTCGGTCAGGGCTTTGTCCGGGTCGTGGTTCAGCACCAGATTGACCGTGATGGTGCTGGTGCTGGTCTGGCTGGTCGAGGTCATGTAATCGATGCCGTTGACCTGGGCGACGGCATTCTCGATCGGCGTGGTGACGAAGCCGGCCACGGTATCCGGCGAGGCGCCGGGATAGGTGGTGGTGATGGTGATGGTGGCGTTCTCGGTCTCGGGATATTCCTGCACCGGCAGCGAGGTGAGCGCGCGCAGACCCAGCACCAGGATCAGCACGCTGACCGCGATGGCGAGAACCGGCCGGGCGATGAAGAGATCGGTAAAACGTTTCATCGTCTTATTCGTTCGGCGGGTTGGGGTTCGGGCTGTCAGCCGGCAGCACGGTATTGTTGATGGTGACCGGCGTGCCGTTATGCAGCTTGAGCTGGCCGGCGGTGACCACGACGTCGCCAGGGTTCAGGCCATTCACCACCGCCACCTGGTCGCCGCGGGTCAGCCCGGTGGTGACGAAGGTCTCATGCGCCAGCAGCTCGTCCTTGCCGGCGGCATCGGTGCCGTGGGCGACGATGAACACGGTGTCGCCATAAGGATTATAGCTGATCGCGGTCTGCGGCAAAGTGATGAAATTCTGGCTGGCGCCGACATTGATGTTGACGGTGGCGAACATGCCTGGGCGCAGCGTGAGGTCATCATTGGCGAGGGTGGCCCGCACCTCGATATTGCGGCTGGCGGTGTCCACCGTTGAGTCGATCGCGGCGATTTTGCCGTCGAAGATTTTGCCCGGATAGGCATCGACGGCGACCGAAACATCCTGGCCGATGCTGAGCTGGCTGAGCGCCTGCTGCGGCAGATAGAAATCCACAAAGAGCGGGTTGAGCTGCTGCAGCGAGACAATCGCGGTGCCGGCGGTGAGATATTGCCCGACATCGACCTGGCGGATGCCCAGGCGCCCCGCGAAGGGGGCGCGGATTTGCTTCTCCGCCATCAGCGCTTGCTGGGCGGCGACCTGCGCCTGCGCGCTGGCCAGCGTCGCGGCATCGGTATCCACCTGCGCCTTGGCGACGGCGTCCGCCTTGAACTGTTTGAGGTCGCGCTGATAATTCACCGCGTCAAGCTGCGCGGTCGCCTGCAATTGGGCGAGCACGGCGGGGTCGTTATCCGCCCGCAAGGTGAGCAGCAGCGCGCCGGCCGGGACATCCGCGCCGGATTCGAAATGGAGGGTATCGACAGTGCCGGAAACCTCGGAGGATAGCTCAGCGCCGTTCACCGCGGTCAGGCTGCCGACCGCGGACAGGCTCGGCTGCCAGGATGAAGGCTCGGCGGTGATGGTCGCGACCGTTTGCACCTGGTTGCCGAAGCCGGCGAGGAATTTGGCGATGAAAATACTGCGGACGAAGCCCCAGCCAAACACCCCTCCCAGAATGACGCCGACGATCAGCAGCATCACAATCATCCGCAGCGTATAGCTCCGTGCCGTACTCATGATTTCGCGATCCTCATGGAATTAAACCGCAGCAAGCGACCTTCACATCCTGGCGGTGCCACCAGCCGCCGCCCAAAGCCTGGAACAGGGCCGCACTATCGGACAGCCTGGTGGCGCTGGCCTTGACCTCATTGATGGCGGCGGCCTGGTAGGTGGTCTGCGCGGTCAGCACCGCGGTGAAAGGCTGCGCGCCGAGCTGGTATTGGTTCTCGGTGACGGTGAGGCTCTGCGCCGCGGCATCCTCCGCCGCCTGCGCCGCGTTCAGCGCCGCCGCGTCATATTGCAGGGCCTGCAGCGCGTCCGCGACGTTCTGGAACGCGGCGATCACCGTACTCTGATAATTATCGCCGGCGACCTGCAGCGCGGCGAGCGCGATTTTGCGCTTGGCGGCGAGCTGGCCGCCCTCAAAAATCGGCTGGGTGACGCCGGCCATCAGGCTCCACAGCAAGGTTTGCGGGGTGAAGAGCGAGCCGGTGGTGAGGCTCTCATGGCCGATATCGGCCGAGAGCGTGACCTGCGGCAGCATCTGCGCATCCGCCACGCCGAGATTGGCCGAAGCCTCGTGCAATTGCGCGGTCGCCGCCGCGATATCCGGCCGCTGCGCGATGATGGCGGCCGGCAGGCTGACGGGCAGCGTGTCCGGCAGATGCAGATCGGCGAGGGTAAAATCCGCCTCATGAAAATTGCCGGGGAACACGCCGACATAGGCGGCGAGCTGGTTGCGGGCCTGCGCCAATTGCGATTGCAAAGGCGGCAAGCTCGCCTCGGATTGCGCGACGGTTGCCTGCTCGCTCAGCACCTCGGCCTGCGCGACGCCGCCCAAGCTCACCTGGGTGCGCAAAATGTTCAGCTCATGCCGCTCGGCGGCGATCACCTGCTCGGTATCGGCGATCTGCGCGTTGAGCGACGCCTCGGTCACCGCGGCGGTGACGATATTGGCGGTAAGCGCCAGATAGGCGGCCTCAAGCTCGTCACGCTGATACGTTGCCTGGGCCTCGGTGCTCTCCAGCTCGCGCCGCGCGCCGCCCCAGACATCGAGCGCGTAGGACACGCTGAGCGAGGCATTATAGAGCGAATAGGGCGCGATCGCCGTATCGGGCGGCACGCCCTGCCCAACCAGATCGGCGCTGGAGATCTGCTGGCGCTGGGCGGAAAAACTGCCCGAGACGGTGGGGGCCAGCACGCCCTCATCCTCACGCACGGTCTCCTGCGCTTCCAGCAGCGTGGCCTGGGCCGCGGCGAGCGAGGGGTTATGCGCCAAGGCGGCGGTGATCAGCGCATTCAGCTCCGGGCTATGATAGAGCGTCCACCACTGGCCGGAGATATCCCCCGCGATTGCGAAATTTTGCACGCCGCCCAGCGCATCCACGGTTGACGCCGGCAGCTTGGTTGGCGTGAGCGGCACATCGGGCGGCTTTGGCGGGGTGAAATTGGGTCCAACCGCGCAACCGGCGAGCGCGCCGGCGAGCAACGTTGTGGACAGCGTGTTACGGAAACCCGTTGGTTTCATGCCTCCCAGCTACCGGGGATTACCCCTCGCGTCAAGGAACAATTATTGCGTTTTTTTACCTTTTGGAAACTTGTAAGTTTTCCCAATTGGCATCATGATCGGCTCATGGAAGCGCCGATCCGCGCCACGAAACTAACCCGTACCCAGGCACCGGCACCGGACCAGCCGGCGCGCCTGCTGCAATTGATCGAGGCGGCGGAGGACATATTTCTCGCCAAGGGCTACCACGCCGCGACCATGAGCGACGTCGCCAAAGCGGCCGGCATGTCGAAAAAAACCGTCTACACCATCATCGACTCCAAGGCCGAGCTGTTCGGCGCCTTGCTGGCCCACCACCAGGCGCTGCTCGTCTTCCCCGAACCTGAGCCGGACTGGACCACCCGGGACATCCTGATCAACCACCTCACCGTGCTCGGCCGGTTTTTGCTCTCGCCCCAGCAGATCGCGCTGATCCGGCTGATCATGGCGGAATACACCCATAGCCCCGATCTCGGCCGCATCTTTCACCGCAACCGGGTAACCAAGGCCAAATCCAAGCTGGAGAGCTGCCTCGCCGAACTCGCCGTGAAGCAAGGCTGCCCGCACGCCGACCCGAAGGAAATGGCGGCCATGCTGTTCGGCATGGCCATCGGCGAGTTGCATTTCGGCGTGCTGATCGGCTTCCGCGCGACACCCAGCAAACAACAACTCGAAAAACGCATCCACCAGGCCGTGGATATTTTCCTCACCGGGTGCGGGGAGAGTTAAGCAAGGCCAGGGGCTCCGCCCGTCGCGCCGGAGGGCCGCCGGTAACCAACGGCGCGCCTCCGGCGCGACGGGGCAAAGCCCCCTGGCCTCACTTACTATCCTCACCCCCCGGTGACGGACATATGCCTGGCCAGGGCGGGGCGTTTTTGGGTGCGGCTGATGACGAAGTCATGGCCCTTCGGTTTGCGGGCGATCGCGTTGGTGATCGCCAGGTCGAGCGCAGAGTCATCCTCCGTGGCGCGCAGCGGGGTGCGCAGATCGGCCGAATCGTCCTGGCCGAGGCACATATAGAGCGTGCCGGTGCAGGTGAGGCGGACGCGGTTGCAGCCTTCGCAGAAATTATGGGTGAGCGGGGTGATGAGGCCGAGGCGCTGGCCGGTTTCGGCAATGTGGAAATAGCGGGCCGGGCCGCCGGTGGTATAGGTGGAGGGTGTGAGGGTCCAGTCCGCCGCGAGGCGGGCGCGGACCTCCGAGAGCGGCAAATATTGCTCATTGCGGTCGGTGCCGGTTTCGCCGAGCGGCATGGTTTCGATCAGGCAGAGATCGAAGCCGTGCTGGCCGCAGAATTCGATCAGCCGGCTGAATTCGTGCCCGTTAATGTTTTTGAGCGCGACGGTGTTGATTTTAATCGCCAGGCCGGCCTGTTTGGCGGCGAAAATACCCTCCAGCACGGGGGCGAGCTTGCCCCAGCGGGTGATGGCGGTGAAATTTTCGGGGTCCAGCGTGTCCAGACTGACATTGATGCGGCGGATACCGGCGCGGGCCAGGTTTTCCGCGTGTTTGGCGAGCTGGCTGCCATTGGTGGTGAGGGTGAGCTCCTCCAGGCCGTCGCCGAGCCGGGCGCCGAGGTTGTTGATGAGCCACATGACATTGCGGCGGACCAGCGGCTCGCCGCCGGTGAGGCGGAGTTTGGTAACGCCGCGGCGGATGAAGGCCGCGCAGAGCCGATCCAGCTCCTCCAGGCTGAGCAGATCGGATTTCGGCAAAAACGCCATGTCTTCCGCCATGCAATAGGTGCAGCGGAAGTCACAGCGGTCGGTGACCGAGACGCGGAGATAGGTGATGGCGCGGCCGAACGGGTCGATCATTTGCTGTATGTCGGACTGTTCGGGCCGTCGCGCAAGTCAGCCTCGTCGATCAGGTCGAGCCGGACATAGGTGGTATCCAGCACCATTTTGCCGGCGTGCTCGAACATCACGGTGACCTTGGCGCCCAAGGCGGTTTGCACCTGGCCGAGGCCCCAGCCCGGCTGGGCCGGGTTGCGGACAAATTGGCCCGGCTCGAATTCAGAGCGTTGCAACGGCGCAGGCTTTCACATTGGCCGCCATATGGGCGGGGACGGGGGCGATGGCGGCGAGCGGCGGGGTGAGCGGCAGGCGGATGGCACGCGCCAGGAGCTGCAGGGCGCCGGGCCCGCCGCCATAGATCGCGTCCCCCAAAATCGGATGGCCGATGGCGGCGGCATGGGCGCGGATCTGGTGGGTGCGGCCGGTTTTGGGGGAGAATTCCACAACCGACATATTAGGCCCCTGCCCCAGCACGCGCCAGTTGGTGATGGCGGGCGAGGCGGCTTGGTCCGCCACCATTTTCCAGGCGCGGCCGGTGGTTTGCTTGGCGAGGGGCAGATCGATGACGCCGGATGCCGCGCGCGGTACGCCGCGCACCACGGCCCAGTAGGTTTTTTCGGCCTGCCCCTCCGCAAAACAGGCCTGGGCGGCGAGCAAGGCGGATTTTTTGAGCGCGATGACCAGGCAGCCGGCAGTGTCCTGGTCCAGCCGGTGCGCAAGCCAGGGGCCAGTTTTGCCGGAGCGCCAGGCGGGGAAATGATCCTCCACGCTGGGGCCGCCGGCGCGGCCGGGATGGACGGGCAGGCCGGCCGGCTTGTCCACCACCAGAAAGCGTTTATCGGCGAATAAAATCACCCGCGCACATGCGCCGGCACGGTGAGCCCGAGGCGGCGCGGCACCTCCCACGTCTCCTGCACGCGGCGGATGACGCGGAACCCCGCGGCGAGGTAATTGGGCAAAGCCCGCGGATGATCGGCGGTGCAGGTGTTCACCGTCATCCCGCGCAGGCCGACAGCGCCCAAAAACACCGAATCCACCGCCGCATCGAGCAGCGTGCGCCCAAGCCCGCGGCCGATGATGCCGGGCAGCAGGCCGAAATAATTGAGGTTCACGTCCGGCCAATAGGACGCATCCGTCTCGAAAAACCCGGCGGCCTCACCCTCTTGCCGCAGCACGTGGATGGACAGCGACGGGCTGGCGAGGTGCTGACGCAGCAGATCATCGGGCATCACCCGGCGCAACCACCACAGCCAAGGGGCGCCAATCTCGTTATAGAGTGCGCGATAGGCCGGCACGTCCAGCCGCTCAGGCGCCAGGCTGACGCCCGGCGGCAGCACAACGCGGGCGCGGGCCGGGCGCTGGTTCATGCGCAGAAAGGTGACGGTGACGACCGCGCGGTCTGTCGCCTCGCCGGGGGCTGGGCGGGCGTAATCAAGCAAAGTTAAGCGCTTCTTTTTTAAAAAAAAGAAGCAAAAAACTTTTGATTCCCTTGTAGCCGGGATGTCGCAACACCGGGGACCCAAACAACCAAAAGTTTTTTTGGTTCTTTTTTTTCAAAAAAAGAACCGCTTTCTTAGTCATCGAGAAAGCTGCGCAGCTTGCGGCTGCGCGAAGGGTGCTTGAGCTTGCGCAGCGCCTTGGCCTCGATCTGGCGGATACGCTCGCGGGTCACGTTGAATTGCTGGCCGACCTCTTCGAGCGTGTGGTCGGTGTTCATGCCGATGCCAAAGCGCATGCGCAGCACGCGCTCCTCGCGCGGGGTGAGCGAGGAGAGCACGCGCGTCGCCGCCTCGCGCAGATTGGCCTGCACGGCGGCGTCGAGCGGGATGATGGCACCCTTATCCTCGATGAAATCGCCGAGATGGCTGTCTTCCTCATCGCCGATCGGGGTTTCCAGGCTGATCGGCTCCTTGGCGATTTTCAGCACTTTGCGCACTTTTTCGAGCGGCATGCCGAGTTTCTCGGCGAGCTCCTCGGGCGTCGGCTCGCGGCCGATCTCGTGCAGCATCTGGCGCGAGGTGCGGACCAGCTTGTTGATCGTCTCGATCATATGCACCGGGATGCGGATGGTGCGGGCCTGGTCGGCAATCGAGCGGGTGATGGCCTGGCGGATCCACCAGGTCGCGTAGGTGCTGAATTTATAGCCGCGGCGATACTCGAATTTATCCACCGCCTTCATGAGGCCGATATTGCCCTCCTGGATCAAATCCAGGAATTGCAGCCCGCGATTGGTGTATTTTTTGGCGATGGAGATGACCAGCCGCAGATTGGCCTCGATCATCTCCTTCTTCGCACGGGTCGAATCACGCTCGCCGCGCGAGACGGTGGTGTAGACGCGGCGGAATTCCTCGATCGGCAACCCGGCCTCGGAGGCGACCTTGCCGATCTGGTTGCGCAATTCACCAACCTGCGGGCCGAATTTTTTGGCGAATTCCTTCCAGCCTTTGCCGGGCAGGCCGAGGATGTCGTTCATCCAGTTCGGGTCCATCTCGCGGCCGCGATAATGCTGCAGGAACTCCTCACGCGTCACTTTCGCACTCTCGGCGAGACGCAGGATCTGCCCTTCGAGCCCGTTCAGCCGCTGGTTCAGCACTTTGAGCTGGGCCACCAGCTCCTCGATCCGGTTATTGTGCAGCCTGATCTGCTCGACCTTGGCGACCAGCTCGTCGCGCAGTTTTTCGTAGTTTTTCTCGGAGCGCGAGTTGATGTCGCCGCCGGCGGTGAGGTTATCCAGCCGTTTTTGCTGGATTTTGGCGAGTTTCTCGTAGAGTTTTTCGATATCCTCGAAATGCGTGAAAATCTCGGGCTTGAGTTTTTCCTCGAGCGCCGAGAGGGACATGCCGCCGCCCTCGCCGTCCTCATCGTCGTCCATTTCCTCAGGCGCGGTGAAGCCTTCGGCCGCACCGGGCTCGTTGCCGGCCTGCATCGCTTCAAGGTCGATCACGTCGCGCAGCAGCACCCGGCCATTGTTCAGCGCCTCGTGCCAGGCGATGATGGCGCGGAAGGTGAGCGGGCTCTCGCAGAGGCCCTGGATCATCATGTCCCGGCCGGCTTCGATCCGCTTGGCGATCGCGATCTCGCCCTCGCGCGACAGCAGCTCG
>Ga0116231_10001673_pt1 | contig 45912 bp, 32 predicted proteins | sample S1TSphgellanicum_2_FD_89695 | JGI IMG/M metagenome (GOLD analysis project Ga0116231, IMG submission 89695) | Host-associated microbial communities from peat moss isolated from Minnesota, USA - S1T2_Fd - Sphagnum magellanicum MG | ecosystem: Host-associated > Plants > Peat moss > Unclassified... | reverse complement strand
GGGGAGGGGGGGGGGGAGGGGGGGGGGGGGGGGGGGGGGGGGGGGGGGGGGGGGGGGGGGGGGGGGGTCAATGGGGGTTCGAAACACGAACCCAAAACTTGGCATGTTTTGATTACCAAGTTTCAGACCCGGGTGTTCATGCATGGTAATTTGGGTTGAACTGTCTTAACCTGAATGACACATTTAAGTGTGTTGCTCAAATAACATTGGGGCACCGGAGGTTCCTCCTTGCATTCTTAGTTCCCTTAATTGATAATGCAAACAAAATGTCATTACCTCTTCACATATGTTCCATTGCCATGTCTTGTTGGAGCTTCCTCTTGAAAAAATTAATGTTGTTATTAATGTTAGCTAAGTACTTGGATTGTTAGGTAGGACCCAATGATTCTAAATCCGAGTATTTGGAACTTGCCAAACCCGGGTTCATTTTGGGAACTGGGTGGAACTAAAATCGAAAGGTTACATGAAGGTTTTTGAACTAGTTGAATCAACCTTTGATTTTAAACGGTTTTAAAACTAAAATTAAATTGTGGTCCGGTTCCAAGTTGTGTTTTAATTGGAATCAAATTGATTTTTAGAATAAAAACCTAGTTATAGTTCCAAATCTAGTTCCAAACTAAAGATTTAAGTTGAAGTTTATAAATTTTGGGTTTTTTTTTGTGATTTTTATGTTGTGTTTTTTGTTTATTAACCATTTTTTTCACCTATGTGAATAAAATAAACCACTTGTGAACTTGCAAGTGTGCAATATATATTTTTTCTTCACCTACATGAATAAAATAAAAGCACTTGTGGGCTTGCAAATGTGCAATATCATTTTTTTTCACCTATGTGAATAAAACAAAAGCACTTTGTTTACTTGCAAATGTGCAACATTTTTTTTCCTCCATGTTTGTGAATAATACAAAAACATTCATAGGCCCCACGCGTGTGCAATATTTTTTTTTACAATATCATTTTTTTCTTCACATGTGTGAATTTAAAAAAACCATTTGTAAGCCCACAAATGTGCAATATCATTTTTTGTTTATTCATATGTGAGTAAAAAACAACCCACTTGTAGGCTTGCAAGTGTGTAATTTTTTAGAGATATTTAGAATAAATCAAAGTTTTGAAATATGATATTTAAAAAATAGGTTTGACATTTTCAAACCTTTGTAATAGCAAAAAATTTGGAATAAAATTCTTAATTTTTGTTTGTTGACTCTTTTAGTTTTGGATCTTTAACATGTAATGTAATTTGAACTTTGCTAGTCACAAAAAGGTTCATGTTTGTTGGACTGAATTTTTGAATCATTTGTAAAAACATTTATCAAATGAAAAATTAGACATTTCTAAGTTTTTGGGTTGTTTTGCATATTGGAACTAGAATTAGAGGTTATGGAATTGATACTTGGAACTAGTCCAATTGAAATTAAGATAAAAAATTGGGACCAAAATCAAATTGTAATTCCTTAAAAGAAAAAGGACCAAAACTGAACTAAAACCATTTTTTTGAAATTTTTAGGAATTGAAACCAATTGACATTGGTCATTATTTTGCATCAAATCCTTGCGACAATTTAGTGTTTGTTGGAGATTTAATTTTCTCATGCTAATTGTTAAGTGAGATTGTTGCACCCTATTTTGAACATGAGTTGTAATTTATATGCAAGAAAGCATGCAAACAATGCAACCAAGTTTTTTTTTGTTGATTTTGCCATTACTATGAAAGTTGCATTCTCTTGGCTCCTTCATGTGTGTTCTATTTTATTTGGGTTTTGGATGTGTCTTTTGTACCTTTAAATGTTATAAAGGTTGTCACTTGTGTATTTTCTTATTATAATGTTGCAATATGTGTTTTTGGTGTTTAATATGCACATTGCTTCTAGTTTTTTCTTTTTTTTCTCTTGGACTAACGTGGGAGTGTAGTTAAGGTTCTAAGGTTTGTAGGTTGTGCATATTTAACTTAGGTTGCAATAGGAAGGATTCGAAAGGATTGGTATTCAATTCCCCCTAGGGCCTTGTTTATAAGTTGAAGGTGTTGTTCATGACATTTTACAATACAAATACCATCAAATAAAATTTATTACATTGTCACATATTATTCAAAAATCTAAACATGTTCATCAATTCACCTCCATGGATGTAAAATGGATTGCTAATTTTCTTCCAAGGGAAAAATTCATGTAGCCCATTTACCATGCACCTCAATTTTTTATATTGCCATTTTATGCTACTGAATTTTTTTCTCAGGTGCTAGAGTCCTAGTTCAAAATAATGGAAGGTGCCAATTGTACCTATGAAAAAATCACATGGGTTGCCAATAGTGCCTCCTCCACCCATGTGTAGCCAACTTACAAACATCAAAAAATTGGAAAACAAAACCTTGACCTAACTACCAAGTTAAGCTAAAAATAAATCAAAGGAAAATGTTTAATAATTACACCTTTAGCCTCCATCATCATTAATTTTCAAAAAATATGCTTGGAAACATGGTGGGTATTAGGTATTACCTACATGCATAAAAAATGGCACCGAGACCCACTAGTTATCAAGAATATCCTTTGAATTTTTAACTATTATTTTTAGAAAACCAATTCTAATGTATAATCATCACACTTTACAAATAACAATAATATTGAAATAACAACTTAGAGTATTGTGGGTCTTTGCGAGTTTAGACCAATGCTAGTCGATTATCTTTTTTTAAAAATAACTATAGGGTAGGTTATGTTTCTAGGGGGGAAAATCGAATTGCACAAGCTCTCAATGTCAATGTATAAAAGTGGTTGTTTAGTAGGTTATCACAAAAAAATTGGGCAATAATTGTTAATTTTGCATAAAGGTAGGTTATCAAATAATTGGTTGATAATTGAACCTATTATCATATCAGTCATTAGCAAACTAAAAGGATTTTTAAAAATTAAAATTAAAATGACAATTTTAAAAAAATAAATTGTATTAATGTTTAAAAATTGATAACCTACTTGAATGATCATTAGGTGATCTTATTAGGTTATTAGATTTTTGAAATTTCAATATGAAGTAATTATCAATTTAACCATTTATATATTTAAATAACAAATTAATAGGTTATTTATAATCAACTTGATAACCAAGTCAAAACTTGATAATAGGCCAACATTGGTTTAAGCCACCAATTCTTTGCATTTTTTAAATAATAGGAACAGCCAATAGTTTTTTGAATTCTAATTTTTCCAAAAATCTAAAACTAATGTTTCTTTGATTTTCAATTTTCAAGGGTCATAACAAGATCAAATACCCACACAAAAATTGTTAGTATGTAATTAACCAAAATGGTTAGTTATTCAACATGAATGGAAAGAAAAAAAAATCTTTCATCCACATACCATCCATCCTTCATGATACACTAGTGTTGTTGGTTCAATACATCATAAGTTGAGTAGGGTGGCAAGAGTGAACCAACACCCACTAGCACACCATGAAGGATGGATGGCAACTTGCAAATGGTCAAGAATAAGTTTTCTATTGGGTTTTAATTCCTTAGCTAATCATGGTGGTTTGATTACTTTTTTTAAAAATTATGTTAATTATTCATAAGTTAGTTGTCAGTAGTTATGTAGCAAAAAATATATTTACATATATTCCAGTGTTGTCTTTTTATCCACTTTTAAGACAAACCTCCAAATATCAACATAACATTATTTATTTACTTTTAAAAGGAAGGATTTGTATAAAAAATTTCAATAGATTATTTGATAAGACATTTTACATTTAACTTTTTTTTCTCTTTGTTGGTTATGAATGAAAATTAGTTTTCAAATGCAAAAAAACTATGGATATGTGCAAAGGATATGCATCCCCAAATACAAATTTGGGTTGTATGCACAAAGGTTCTACATAATAACTACAAATGTTAGAAAAAAACATGTACACCTTACAAATTGAAACAACTTGTGGGGCAATTTGACCCCAATAATTTAAACAAATTTTTTTGTGCATTGTAGCACAAGTTGCCTCCAAAACACAACCACCCAAAACCACCATAACACCCAAAAAACCAAAAGCCCATGAAGATACCAAATGATTGGTGCAACTTGATCAACAAAATACGTTGTTGGTAAGGTGTGAGATCCATAATTCATACATCACAACAATTGAAATCAATTAAAACAATGCATAGAAAATCAAAATCAATTTCAAACTTAGAAGTATTTGTTAGAAAGGAAAATATTTGAAAAAATCTAAACATGGATAGTCAAACATTGACTTAATTTATTGCTATCAACCTTGTTTTAAAAAATCAGCTTTTTTAATCAAATCATATTGTTTTTAACTAGAGCATATTCAATTTTCATATAATCCCTTAGAATAGTAATAGGTGTGCAATTCAACTATGGATTATCAAGTTAATTTTTTACCACCATGATTATCTAGTTTTTATTTTGCACTTGTAGGTGGCAACACCACAAGGTTCCACCAACAAGGTTAAATACATTCAATTTCAATTTGGGACCTTAAAATCTTAAAAATTTGCTTGGCCAAAAAGGCAACATTTGAAACTTAAATTTCATAGGATTGCCACCAAGAAATAGGATTTGCAAATGCAAATGGCAAGATAAATAGCACCATAAATAAATAAAACTTTCCATCAACAAAATCATTAAAAAAACTTTTCCATAGATGTTCTAGTGTTAAACATATTATTTTCATCTTCTTCATATTGAAATTAAAGAGATCAATATCTACTACACATGGTTCAAAAGCAAAAAAAATCGATCAAAACAAATCATAAGAAGTGGAATCGTCATTTATTTATCATATTTAAAAATAAGACAAATTCCCCACATAAGTCTTCATGATTCATAAAGATTTGAAACAAAGATCCAACATGAAGGCCAACATGTTGTGAACATTAAGTGGATCAAATGATTTTAAAAACAAAAGGAAAGGTTTGATCATTTTAATAATAGTTCATTACATGTTTCTTTTGCCATAAAAGGAGTTTCAAATCAAACATCATGGATTTTAGACCCATCACCAAGTCCCATTGCCTCAATTTTCATGTTAATGAAATGTTAATAGCATTGATCATGGCATTTAATAGGAGCTGGTGTTTTATTGGTAGATTCATCACGCATGCATTCACAACAAAGTTTAAGTAAGAAGTATTTACCTTTGCAATAACCAATGTTCAGGCCTTAAGAACTCATTGTTGTAACATCATTGTTTTCTACTTACCATAACATAGAAAGATAATTTTTTTGAACTTAAGACATTCTTCAAACATAATGACTTTGTTTGCAAACCATGTCTTAATAATTGCCCATTTTCCAAGGTAACAACCCATTTTCAACCCCACTTTTTCCCATTTGTGCTTCCCCTCTTTGGATTTAAAAATTTTGGGTAATTATTCTCTATAAACCACTTTGGACATCTTTCACACTAACACTTGCTTTGGACCCACATAAACTTTGTCATCATTAATAACATATTAACATGTTTTAGACAACACATGACCAGAAGCAGTAGCTTCATAAACTTGTAGAAAGGTTCAATGATTCATAATCAACAATGGACTACAATGTTGTAACCATGGATGCTAGGTTGTTACCTTCATCTTTTAAAAAAACAATCATTCAATGAATCAAACCAAAATTTTCAAGAAATTACAATAATTATCATGCCATGCAAAGTCTAGTTATTTCATTTACTTCAAAAATTAATAGTAGCATGCATAGGTTCTAGCACAATATGCTTAATGAAATAGTTGATATTAACCAAAACAAATGTACTAGCCATGCCCATTGCTGAAAATCCATAAATCCAAAGAAATAGAAATGATTATTGCATTTGCAATTTTGGCAAGACATGCATATCCATACATTTGGTGACTAAAGCAAGAAACATTTCTTCCACAAGTTGTGAATGAGATGGAAACAAAACACAAGGGCATTGTTGTAAAACTAACCCTCATAACCAAATGCTCTCACAAGTGGAAAGAACCTTGTAGCACTTGTGGATATATGAACACCAAATTTTTAAGAAGTTTTTCTTGTGGTTCATTACATTGTTTGTAAGGATTTGAGACAAAAATTTGTGATGGTAATGCCAATAATTCCAACCCTTTTCTTTGTTATTTATCGAATGTGATTTACTAGAATGACTTTATTAAGTTATAACTCATTTGCATCAAACAACTTGGGATGCCAAAACTCAACGTGTGTTTTCATAGGAATGACACATTACATTTGTCATATTTTATAAACCCTTTCTTAAAAATATATAATTACCAGCTCTTATGGTTGGAGCATTACCAATTGTTTACTCAAATGTGTAGATAATGCATTTCAACATTTATGAACTCACAATGTTAATAAGGAGGTTATCATTAACCATAAAAAAAACCCCAACAAATGGAATGACAATGGTGAGCTTTCCATAATGTAACTTGAGATTTTATAATTACAAGTTGCACAACCTTTATTGTTACCACATTACCAAGCTCAAAATACATGTTTTCAATATTTAAAAGGTTACCAACAATATTTGAAATGATCAAATCAAAGAAGTTGGTATCAATTCCACCCACATTTTCAACAACATTGATATCATGGAGATCTCCTTCAACCAATCCACAACAAAAATTATTCCTTTTACCCACAACAAGAAGCCTAAACCCCATTTGTCTTTCACCACATGCACAAATAACAAATAAAGGGCAAAAACACAAAACTTTCAAAAGAAAAAGAATGAAAGGTTAAAAGTTAAAATGGTGTTGGCTCGGTGTATTGCATTGTTGAGCATACAGGAACAATAGAAACCTTGGAGCTTGCATTTGCCAACCAAAAATAAAAAACATTGAGTTCACATAGATTTCAATTTGGTAATGCATAACTTAAAGCTTCGAATTTTGATTTGAACAAAAATACAACACATAGCAAAACATAATTAGAACTTTTGATTTTGATTCAATAAGAGTGCAACACATAAGAAAAATTAGAAACCTTTGAGCTTACATTCAATAGTAGAGAAACCAAAAACCTTGAACTCACAAAATTTGATTGGACAATAATGAAATCATGCATGACTTAGGGCTTTTGATCTATTGACAAGAACATAATGCACATTAGAGAAAAATCAAAGCTTTCATCACAAACTTACTAAGCTTCATAGGTTCGTATAAATTTAATGCAAAATTTGGTTTTCATAGGTCATACAAAAGACTCATGAATTTCATGTTATGGTTAATATGAACAATATTTGTACATATTCAATATGTTAAATATTAAAATAGATGACACATTTTTTTAATGATATAAGTGAATGTTCATGTTTAATACACAAAAAATTGCATAATATTATGCAAAATTACATCATGATAGTTGTATGAATTTAATTGAAATGTAATCATATGTACTTCACATCAAGACATCATAAATAAAAGGGACACATCATTCATAGATAAATATTATATTCTATGTTTTTTGTGTATTTTTTACACTTTGAAACACACAAATTGTGCATAAACATATTGTTTTATGATTTTCGCACAAATTCTATTGAAATGTCATGATATTGGAAGTTTGTGATCTTCAATTATGATTTGACAAGAGTGCAATCACAACAAATAGTAAAAACTTTGGAACTTTGGTTTGTCAATAGAAAAACCAAAAACCTTGAACTCACACAAATTTCAATTTGGTAAGAGCACAACATACAACAAAAAATAGAAACCTTGAAATTTGCATTCACTAATACAATAAACAAAAGCTTTGGGTTCACATAAGAGGTCACACAACATATGAAGACATAAGGACTAGTAGAAACAAAAGGAGTTCATACTTGAACAAGGAGAAACCCACAAAGCAAAAATCAAAGCACCCCATCGCCACACCGATCTTCATTGAATCTCATCATTGCACAATTAATGACAATGTTTAGGAAACAAAGAATTTGTACTTGTCCTACCTATTTGTTGTTACTTTTACAAGGAGATGTGTATTCAAATCATTGAGACATCAAAAGCTTGAAAAAACTCAAGCACATATGCATATCTTTCAACCCTAAAAAGCTTAAAGCTCTAAAATCCATATATGGAGAGCTCATAGGATACATATCTAGGCACAAACACATATTAGGACAGATATGAATATACATGAAGATATTCGATGAATGAAAGTCTGTTTGATATGAATACACATTATGATATATTGGTGAACGGCATCCACTAGATATGTATAACATTTGTTTTTAAAATTTTCACAATTTCGAGATATGTATTTATACGTGTTGATAATTGGACTGAACTGGATAACCAGACAACACTGCTATATGCCTGAAAGATTAGATTTACCTATACATACAGGATGGGTTACCAAGGTGAAACCAGATATTAACTCAGTTGAGGTTCATCCACAAAGGGAGTCGTAATGGGCATTGGGCATGCAGTGGATCATGTCCTGTTGAGTGCTGGTTCACTGTGGCAGAGTGATATTTTTTCAACAAATTTTTTTTGGGCCACAAACAATTCAAAATTTTTTTTTTTAAATGTGTTTTTTTAGTGTAAATTTGACTCATTTCGGTAGTTTTTTGGAAGGAAAAATCGTCAAATTTTCAATATCACAAAATAGAAAAGAAGAACCCTGAGACTTGGGTAGTAGGTCATGCTTGCTGACAGATGTAGCCAGGTCATGATTTTTCTACTTTGTTCAATAAAGTTGCAAGTACACTGACTGGACATTGGATTACGCTGACAGTTGTTCTATTAAAATTATTGGAGACGATTCTGGAAGAGCTTAAATTAGGCTGTCCTTGACCCATATTAAATTAAATTAAATCATGTTGGTTTTTTCAAGTAGTACCTAATAAGCTCTGGACTTAAGCCATTTGACTGAAGAAAAATAGACAGAGGAAGAAAAAACCCTTTCTCTTTGAATTAAAAGAGAAAGATAAAGTCCAAGGTCATGGGCCTTACTCAAATAAGGGCCGTGCAAGGTGGAGTAGGTCAGATTGTGGTAAATCCATGGCCAAGGAATTTACCGAGAATAAAGAACTAGCCTGGTCTTCACATTAAGAAAAAATGGAACAAGGAACTCATCATATCAAATGCTAGAAGCAACAATTACCCAGCATGTGACATGAAGAAACGAAGAAAAAACAACAAAACTACCAACTACTTTTATTAGTTTGTTTGACTCAGGTTCAAATGTGTAAAATGGTTAACCAAAATAAATTACCAATGTCTATCATGCAAACACAGGAAGAAACGAAGAAACCTGTCAAATGCTTATTAGACCTTGTAGTCATTAGTTTCAAAATTCTTTGCACTTTTATGTTGCAAATTTACAAATTATCCAGAAAACATCTACTGGTGGCAGCAGTTTTTGCTTGTATGGAATTTTGCCAAAATGCCCAAAAAAGGGAATATTCCTGTTTTTCTACAAACTTGAAATCAGAGTTCAGATGTAATTTAGTTTGATAGCATTAAATTTTTAACTATTTAAAAAATTATTTAGGCAAGTTAGAAAAAACTTGTCGCCATTTAATGTTAAATCCCTAGACTTGGGATGCTACCCAATGACACAACTTCAGGAAATTGAAAAAATATTATCACTTCTTGGAAGTGGAAGATGGACTAGCTATAATTAATTCATCCCCACTTCATTTTTGAAGAGAGGCTCACATTTGTACAACCTAATCAACTGATGGGCGTCAGATTGACACCATAGACTCTATCCATTTTATCCATCCATGACACGACATAACTTAACCTTGAATGGAGATTGGCACACTTTTCAAGTTGCATGTCTGATCACAACATAATGCATTGTATCTGATGTCACATGAAGAGAATGAAGATATGTTTTTCTTGCCATTCGAGTAATTTGTTCTTTCTCTCACATGGGCTCTGTGCCCCTTTGCACTACAAATGATAATCTAATATGCACAGGATAAAAAGATGGGCATATGGGTTTTTTCAATTTTGGGAATTTAACCATGACATTGTTATTGCAAAAATTGGGTTTTATGAATAAAAAATTAAGTGACATTCTTTTGGAAGGAAGAATGATCGATGTCAGTCATTTGAGTATTGCAAGAGTCCACTCCTACTTCAATCACTGTTTTCCATAAGGTGCATAGGTGCATTCAATAGAATGTCAACAACAAACCAGCTACATGTTTTTGTTCCACTGTGTATTTGAAAGGAAAATTAAAGTGACACATGTCATAATTTTGTACACCTCAAAGTGAAAGAGAACAAGAGGATAGTTGGTCCTACCTTAGATGTAGTACTTGCTTTTTTGGGATTCTAGGAGGAGTTTATAGTTTAGAACTTTCAGTGCAATCTGCAAAGTGTGTAGTTTGGTGTACACAAGGGTTAGACCAGTTTATATCATTTTTTTCATGTTTTTTTACACTTGAATCCAGTCTTCATATTCTAAATGTTCTAGGGTGTTTTTTGTCATTTGTGGAGTCCTTCATATCAAAGGCGCTCTAAAAGCACCTCAACACGATAACTAATCTTTCTATGCTTGCAAATTTTTAGGTAGGTTTTGCAATGTTTTCGCTTTGTTAAGCTTAACGGCCAGGCTACTCATAACGTAATATATTTCCATCACCAAGTATCTTGTAGCATTACACTGAGTTTAATGTTCATACATGAGCTATGTTAGAAAAGCTATTAGGTTCAAAATCCTTTAGCACCACAATGGGCCATTTGGTTTATTGTCGGGTCATTCTTCTTGCTTCTTCGAGGGGCTATGCCTTCTTTTAGTGGTGTGACTTGCTACCTTCGCCTTCTTAGGATGTTGGGTTGTGATCCCTCTTGCATTAGTCTTTCGTTTCCAATAGTTTGATCACCCTACTCTTTTTGATGTGGTGGCACATGTAGAAACCGATACTTATTCCTTCCAGATAGCACTACAAGATGCCTGTGCGACGTTACCTAAAATCATCCAATCACATGTCTTGCCTTTCAAAGGTTTAATGGTGTAATCCTATCCTCAAATGTAGTTTTCTTTGATGGACCAATTACATGAGTAGGAATTTAATTCGTTTCAAGCAAACATTCCTTCGGATGTCATGCGAACACATCCTCATTCCTATGTAGATCCAACAACAAAAGCTTGGTTATTAGCTCGTCTTAACACCCCTTCATTTCGTTTGTATTTACCCCATTTCCTTACAATGTTACATATTTGTCTTAGTATACCACATCCTACAATTGCACGTATTTCATAATGTTAATGTGGTCATTCTATCGATGATTTGGGTATCCATTTGCTACGTTGCTTGTGCGGGAGTGAGCGCACTACATCCCATGATAGATTTCAAAATGTCATTGCAACTATTGTGTTGGAGAATGGAACTCATGTATAGAAAGAGGTTTTCCATCTTTTCCCTTGCCATAAATAGAGACGAGTGAATATTGTCATCATCAGAGAGGATTTTTGGACCTTGCAAAATACACATTTATGGTTTTCTTGCATGTTGTTTACTAAGATCCACCTTGTATTTACAATTTGGATTATGTGATGTGGTTTGTAAGTGTTGGATAGACTATGGGCAAAAGGTTTGTAAGATTTTTATCTTGTAGAGGTACATTTAACTTATGTATGTATAAGGCAAAGTTTGGTTATCATGTATTGAAAGTATTCCATGTGAACTTTTGGGCACCTTCAAGTTTAAACCATTAAGGGTATGTATGTGTAACCATTTATTTAACCATGCAGGTGGAATGTTTTAAGCATCATCATGATTAATCTTATTTTATATTTATAAGAATATATATTGAATTTAGCATGTATTTTACCTTTGAAAAACTCAAATGGAAATGTTGAAAATGCATTCACTTTGGCTGAAAAAGGCTTGGACTTGTTTAGGAATTGACCCATTTGTAGTAGATGATAAATTGCTAGAAGGGAATTGATTGTGATTTAAGTTCAAGTGGACAAATTAATTTGAAGAAAAGAAAATGAAATTTGTGTTTAGATTGGGACATGTGGCCAAATATACAAGCAAGAGTCTACCAAAATGGTCCAAGAAAAAATTGAATTATTTCATGACCTTCCACTTTCCACCTTGTTAAGGGAAATCCACATATGTGACAGCTGAAACAAGTGTTTTTTAAACCCCATGAGATCAATGTGTGTCCGTCCTTGTTTTCAAATGAGTACAAAGAATTGAACATGTTTAAAGACTTGTGAGTTGGTATGGAATTTAAATTTTGAAACAAGTATAGTATGTGAGTTCTTAAAGGATAGGATGTTGAAAGTGCAAAATGATAGTGGTAATATCAACACATTAGATTCAAAAAACATAACATCAAGAGTTGTGTACATATCTTTATCACACTTGCAGTGGATTGTGAAACCTGTAAATGGAATACCTTGCATTTTAGGTCATAAGCCCACAACCTATTGAAAACTCTTGCACTAGATGAACATTTGAGATTGACACAATTGTGGAAATTATTCCACTAGTCATCATGGGAAAGAGATCCAAAAAAATGAAATGATGTAATACTGTGAACCATTAGCTTAAGAGAACACAATTTAGTCTGCAAGATATAGAACACATCAACGCCTTCCTAGAGCCTGACATGCCCAGTGCCCACCCTTTGTGAACATGCCACATAACCAGCTTTAGGGATTGACTCCCTGACGTGTCTCTTCCTGATTAGACCTCCACAACCAGGCATATAAAGTTGGGCCTGTACCTCATTTTGCATGTGGATGAAAAGTAATCCATAATCCAATTCTGAGCATGTAAAGGAGTCCAAGTTAAATTCTAAGAATCTAGAAATTATGTATAGTACGCATCTAGCATGCATGGAACAGGATTCTTTGCAACCAAAAGCACCAACCCACACTTTGATCTCAAAGTACACATCAAGTAGGAGTCATCGGTTTTGTTTGGAATGGCTACTTTTGAGATCTTGGCTGTATATAAGTCCTTCCTTTGAGCAGTATCTCTTTCTCAGACCACGTGATAAACTGACCATACAAAGGAATCTACGTCCTCAATATGCTCGGTTGAGACTTCGGAGTACAAAACTTAGAGCATCTCCACCCCGGCAAACAACTCCTTTATTTTAAAATAGAATACGGTTTAATGATCATCATCTTCACCAAAAATGTAATAAAAGTCCTTTTAAACACTCAAAGACCATTTATGTCTTTACATCTGGACAAGTAATAGTCATTGTCCAAATCCATAGTAGAAAAAAGCTTTTAAAGGAGTTAAAATGACCACTGCAAAATGGACCATCAATACCGGAGACCAGCAGGATTTCCGCTAGATCCTGCTGCAAGATTTAATGAAAAGGGGCTGGTGTGGGGTGGAGATGCTCTTAGATCTTGAATTTTGAGAAATCTACCAAGGTAACATTAACTCCTTGGAGAAGGTTAAGTCCTTGGGTATAAGCAGCCAAGCCTACTGACAGCACTGTCCTGTTAAAAATTATGCAGAAGCATTATAACCCATGGCCCAATACCAGAATAATAAAATTTCTAGTGCACAAACAAATACGAAACTGATTTTCTATTCCAAAAACCCAGAATTTAATTTGTTCAATGGAGAGAGCAATATGAATCAGAAGTTGCAAAAATGTTAGAAGTTTAGAGATGACTTTCTGAAGAGCTTGCCATCCAGCAGCAAAAGCACAAGCTGCAACTCTAGAAATCAATGAGTGCTAACATACACTTGGATCACATCTGAAGTGTAGGGTTACAAGAAGCAACTCTAATTATTGTCAGCTGCTGCAAAGGTACTCTTTTCTTCACAAAGAATAGATCAAGTCCCAATTTTCCAGATAAAACTTCCCCCACCAAAAGAAAATTGAAAAAAAAACTCCATCTTATAAAGGGAGACACAAATGTATATATATACAATTGCATGTGCCAACACAAGAAGAGGAATCAGTAAATCACCACCCAGCTACAGCACAACAATTTTCTTAAGGCACAAAAGAAGTGCTCACTTTCTCATGTACTTAGAGCTGGCTGGAGAGTCTACACTAAGTTGCTGCATTTCACTAGAGAGACTAGAGTTTGGTGGGTTTGAATATTTTGTGCAATAATATTTGCTATAATTCCTATGAAGAAGAAGAAGAAGAGTTGTTGCTGCTGTGACAAGTGTTCTATTTTGCAGAGACACTAGATTAGGTTTCCTCAATGAACTAGATCAGTTTTTCTAGAGCTAAGTAGCTGGGACCAGCTTGCTTCATAGCCTGCTTCTGTTTCAAGGGACATGACATGAGCTGCATGAGCTGCAGCTTTGTTGTTGTTGCTTTGCAGCTGGATTTAGGGTTCATGGTTGCAGCTTCTCCCATAGCTGTAATCTTGCCAAGGTCATGTCCTTTGGTCTGTTGATGAAAAAGTGTTCCATGAGCTCATATTTGTAGCCCCAGGAGACAGTAGTATCGGTTCCGTCTTCGCAGCAGACTGAGCTAGACTTGCAGCTACTTGTGGAGAAGCAGGCCGCTGTTGTTGCATGGCATAGCTGCTGCTGCTGTTGCTCAAGTGGGCACTGGCAGCATTTCCTGCAACACCATAACTCTTGCTGAGCTGCTGTCGCTGGCACGCCATTCGATGTTTGCGAGCTGCTCGCGTTGCAGCAGCAGTCGGAGTTGAGTAATAACTATTACCAGCTGCTGCACGCGGCTTGCCATAGCGGTGCTGCACTAGTACTGATGGTTGTGTGTCCCAGACTGTAGTCTGTTGATGGCTTGCAACCCTAAAGTATTGGGTGCCGCCGGCTCCTGTCTCTACTGATCCAGGATCATCCTTGCAGCGCAAACCCATTGCAGTGCAAGCTGAATCCACGCTTCGCTTTCTCTTTTGTTGTTGCCAATTCAAGTCAGCAGCTTGCTGCAGAGGTCCAGGAAGTTGAGCCCCCCGGTGACAGATCAAGCTTGCAAGTGGTGGACTTTCTAGATGGTCACCAACAAGAGTAGTACTTCTAGAGGAAGATCTGCGACCATTTTTGGTATGCGGTGATGAGCAAGAATAGTCGATGAGCGTCTGAGTACTCGTGGAAGACGTAGCTGCTGCCGCTGTTGTTGCGGAGGGTGTGACGCACAGCTGCTCCAGGGAACCTGATATGGAAAACTGCTGATCTCCGGAGGACGTACTACTAGAATTGCTACTGCGCTCGTCTGCCCAAAACCTGACGTAATCCATCAAGAGCGTCAAACCCTTATCTCCACCTCCAAGCCTGTCTATGGCTTGATGCATCATGGCTTCGTTCAGCGTCACTTTCTTACACAGTGCACGCATGCTGCAATCCAGCAAGCTGCTGCTCATGGGTGGGGACTGCACGACATCATTATTGACCCGCGACATGAAATCATCATCACTTGCAGCAGCAGCAGCAGCAGCAGCAGGGGTAGTGTTAGTACTAGTACTATGGGATGCTGGAGAATTCTTCATTGTCGACCCAGACTTACTGCAGCTGAACAGATTCTCTAGGTCGTCCCGAAAGGGTTTAGTACCGGCCAGGTCCTGGAAACCAAAATAGGAGCTGGAAGCTTGATCATAAGCTGTAGAACTAGGCAGGAGATGCAAGGCTACATGATGCTGGTCGTACATGAGCTCAGTACTCAACCATGCTTCGGCCAGACATAAGTTCTCCTCGATTTCCGTGCTCATTGTTTTTCTCTGATCTGTGTGCAATATTCTGGAGATGATGCGGTAGTTAATACGGGAACTTCAGCAGCCGGCAGCTTGGAACTCCAGCTTAAACTTTGATTCAGAAATGCCGGAACTTTTCAAAGAGCGAGATCTGGGCACACGGCAGCAAATTAAACCTTACATGAACATCAAAAGAACGAAGAACAAAAAGCACATCTTATAAGTAGTACTACCCAACTAGCCAACCCTCCACAGAGACACGAGATCTCGCGGATGCCTAATTATCACTTCGGCCTCACAACCCAGTGTACAACACACAAAAAAAGATTCTGTTCAAAACAGTTCTCAACACAAGACCCAGCAGCAGGCAGCCAATGTCATGCATGCTTACCTAGTCTCTTCTCTCCAACAAAAGAACTGATCCGGCGCGGCCGCTAGCTGCTCTCACAAACTCCGCAATTATGCAGTAGCTAGACTATGCAGCTGACCATCAGTATTATATTCAGCTCGTTGCAGCAGCACATGATCAGACCCAAAAACAAAACAAAGTCTAGATAAGCCTAAGTCTTTGCTGGAGACTTTTCTCTTAGAAAATTTCACCACAGCCAGCTATAATAAGCTGCCGCTGCCGCTGCTGTGCACCTGGTTTGACAGGAGCGATACAAAAATGAGGATTTCAGTGGGTTTCTTAAGTTCCGTGCAGATTTGCTATTTGTGGAACAAACCAGCATTCATTACAATCTTGGATTTGGTTGCATGAATTCTCCTTGCTGAGCAATGTCTTCTTCTTCTTCTTCTTCGTCTTCTTCTTTTTTGTGTGTAAGCAAGCAGCTTGTTCCTGCTGCTCAGAGCATCTCCAGCTGTGCTTAGTATGTGATCCTGCTAAAATATTTCTCACATCCAAGTTTGAGTTACTTAGGCTACTTTCTTTTTTTTTTCTCCAAACTCACCCATAAAACTAAAACTGGCGCTGCAAAAAAGGAGTTCGTCAGGTGCATATATTCTTGTGGCGAGCCAGCCAGCCATAATATCTGCCACAATCGACAGGCTGCATGTGGACGCTGTGGGAACGGGTACTACACGTGGAACCATCGAAAGATCCATGAATGCATCCTCAGTGAGTTTACGACACGTGGAAATCGAGCCTCAGCTGATTGCCCCTAAATGTGATGACGTCCAAGACCACGTGGCGGTCATGCCACTGGTTGTGAACTATGAGTGCCTTTTCTTGTCCATCTGCCGAAATTTTGGCATAGCTTCCACCTCAAAAACAAAATTTACCTTACCCTAAGGTCAGTTTCGTGGTTAAAAATAATCCTCAAAATAGTGAAATGAAATTTTGTGAAAATATGTGACATGTTGAAAATCATCATAAATTTATCATAGGCTACAACTCTGAATAATTTCACTATTCATATCACAATATTATAGTAGATGATGAAATAATATTTAATTTCAAAGTTAGAAAACGAATTCATTTTTTGAAAAAAAAAAAAATTATTCGTTTTGGCAATGTGGAAACTGACCCTAGGCTACCTACCGTAAAAGGAATTTTCTTTCACAGAAAGTACTCACCTGATTTTTGTTTTTACGCTACGGGGAGAGAGTCTCATAAAATGAAATTTCCAAGAGGGAGGCCCCAAGTTTCATTGGGCATTTCACAAAAACGTCCAGAACTTCACAAAATCATCAAACATTTCATGGGTTGTCATCCGTCAAGCATCCGCCGAGCATGCTTTATTGCTTAACCGTGCTTTTACACTGGGTAACTCCCTCAGAGTGAGGAGTTCTCGAAGTAACTGCCCTTGGCTCCCACCTTGAGGGTGATTATAGCAGAGGGCAGAGGGCAGTTATTTCGAGAAGTTGGGGCCAGTTATTTCAGGAACTCCCTGCTCCTACACAAATTTCCTTGGTTTTTAGGAAAATAATTTGCTGAATGTTTTGGATTTTTATTATTTTTTTGGATTTTTTAGCATTCCAGCCTGGTCCTGATTTATATTTTTTCTTTTTGCACACCAGGCTGGTACCCGGAATGGGTACTTTTTAAAAGTTTCATGGGCCTACATCCCCCTATTTCCACTGGGGTACTTGTTAGATGGGTTATTAGATGGGAGTGCTCCTAAATTCAACTTTTTCTTTTCCCAGGAGCCATTTTGATTCGCCCATCACAGAACAAAATACTGAAACTCTTGAGGCTCCCCAAAATAGTTGTTCGTATGTTGAAATCCAGTGTCTTCTTTTTGGCCCACCTGTACAAGTGAAAAAAAGACAACTGTGGGTACAGCGTATGGGTTAAAGGTGGTACTATTGGGAGCATCTTGGGGAACACATTGGGATCATTGGGAACTTTCTGAGAACCCCTTGGGAACTTCATGGGAACTTAACGGGAACAAGAAAAAACCAAAATATCTACAAATCAGAAACAGAAAAAGGAGAAGAGGGGGGTTGGGGGGGGGGACTAAAAAAGCGCCGATGTGAAGTCATCTGCTTAAGCGGTTGGTGACGTGTTTTGGGGGGCTTGCTGGCACCACACACACTCATGGGATTGGTGATCTGGTGCATCGAAGGGCTAAATTTACTTTTCTTCTGTGCCTTCATTTTCCCCTTTTTGGTTTCTTGTGCTTTCCTAAGGATGAAGCTATGAAAAACCCTAAAAAAGGTGCCTAAATACATGTAGGGTAACACCTAGGGCTGGGAAGTTTACACCAGTGTTGTTGGGCAGTTCTCACTTTTTGTTTGAATCACCAGTTTCGAGTCTTGCATGGCATTTTAAGAACCTATTTGATTCTCTACCAAAAAAAAAATCTTCATAAAAAAGAACCGGCCAAGCTATCAAACTTTTGAAAAATAATCAACTCGTTCTTTTAAGTGCTAGTTTTCACAAATTTAAGACCACTTCGTTTTCAGATGTAATTCTCACAAGTTAGTTATCAAAAGTTTGATTATTTTCAACAAATGATTTATTAGTTTTTAAATTAGCCAAAAATTGATTAAAATAACAAAGAATGAAAAACAAATTCTCTTTCATAATTTCATATGTTCATCACGTTTAAATGAACTTTCATATTATTTTAACTTTTTTAAAATTCTAGGTCCTTTTCAATTAACTTCACCAAATATTTGAGAGGTCAAAAATCAAAAGTGAGAAACATGGATTTGTGTTTCTCCCATCACTAAAATAAAACATTTGATATCCTTGATGTTTACTTAGTATCTTCATAATTTAGTATCTTTTAAAAATTTACAGCTCTCTAGCCACAAGCTTTTTCACCAGTTCATTGGTGATAATTTGTTAAAAAAGATTTAGATTATAATCTTTTTCAACTATTGGATATGCACAATCAACTTCACATTCTAACACAAGGTGTAAATGATTATTGCATTTGATAAGCATGGAATATAAAGAATTTTTGATGTATCTCTCAACAATAACCACATTTTTTCACAACCAATATAAGATGATATTAAATGAAGGCTTTTTAAATCTAGGGTCTAACATCAAATGCAACATGATATGGGTCTTTTTGACATCATATTTCTTTAAAAGGGTATGAAAGACTTCAACATCCCCAAAATTCCTTTTTCATGTTAGAAACCAACAAAAACAACTCAAGAACAACCTTAGAATCATCATATATCAAATTGACTAAAGTTGGTGAGATTTCAACTTTTTCTTTTAATTTCAAATATATTATTATTGCAAAGTACAAAATGCATACATCACTCAATAACCAATGGCCTCAAAACTAATTCAAAACACAAACACTCATAACTAGGGAAAAATAATTAATAATTATTTGAAAAATGTGCCTTGTAAAAGGAAGAGGCAATCTTCTACTAGTTTTAACAAAAGTTTAATTGTTATAACAGAAGTTAATAACATTCTAAAATTGCAAAGCTTTTTGGAACATAATCACTTTGGATGTGGACCTATAAACAAAGTTTAACATTCAATGTTAATATTTTCAAACTATAGTTTAATTTTTAAATCTAAAATCTAAATGACCTATGTTCAAATAAAAATTTAAAATGATTGTAAAAATTCCATATGAAAAAATTATCTTGTTTTTATTCAAATGTTTAATTTTCTTGGACAAATATTATAATCTTCACAAGCCTTGTTCTATTTTTGTCTCATTTTTAGACTTTTTAGGTGGTTATATATTTCTACAAATTTGATTGAACAAAAATAGAAACATAATTGACAGTTTGACATTTTCCCATCTATTGGTGCAAATTAGCAAAATAGGAAAAACATGGCTAAAATACCTAATAACCTATGTTACCTTAAACAAATTGACAACAATGACATGTTTTGGCTACTAATTAGTCCGTAAAATTTTTATCACAACAACAAAAATGTCATGTGCACCTAAAGACATGCATAAATCAAAACTTGTGACTAAATATTGCATTTTGCTAACTTTGGTAAAATATACTTTTGTTTTGCTTTCTCCACCAAGTTAGGAAACACCTTTTGAAGGAAAAAAAAATTTAAGGAAAGACCACTTGAAGACATAAATGTAGGCTAAAAACTTAATCCAAATAATTTTGACAATCAAAAGGCCTAAGTTGGTGGAAATTCTCTTTGTTAAACATCTTTTTTTTTTTAAAATATTTTTTATAACAAAAAGATTTGAAATTTTTCCACTAAATAAATTAGGTTTTTTTTGTTGGTTGTTTTTGAAATTTTGTTTTTAATGGATTATTGACCTCTTCCAACTTCTTTTGCAATAATGGCATGGTTTGCATTCACATGTTTGTTAAAAGTTGTTATACCATTTGTTTTGTAATATGAAATTAACTCTTTTCGTACACAAGTTTTAAAATTAGATGCATTGATTGGACTATTGTAAGAAAAAATACAATGCATCATTTGAGGATTATTATAATAAAATATTTCATTATCATTCACACATTAAAAAAATAACAAAATGCATTTTTACCATGAAGTCTCCATTTAATTATTTGAGCATGTAACTTTTAATAGTTCATTTTCATTTTTCTTCTTCATTTTCAGGAATTCTATTATTTTTTGTTTCCAAACTTGGATAATTTTCAAACATTTCTTCCATAGGAACATCATTGAAAAAAATTCCACATGTTTCATTTTTAGTTGATCATTGTGTTTTCATTTTCACTTTACTATTCCTTTTTTTTATAAAATTCAAGAGTGTTATTTTCAACAAGAGTGTAAACATTGAAACAAAACATTATTATACCGAAATGTGTTTTTAATTTGCAAATTGATATAAATATCCACATGCTACAATACCATTAAAATCATCTGTCAACATTTACAAAGGCCAAAATAAATTTTCTTAGCCATCCTCTCTTATGTAAAAATGAGTATGCAAAATGAAATGTAATGCAATGTAAAAAAATGTATGAATCTTACAAACAACAAACATACTTCATGATGTTAGGAGGTTACCAAGTTTAATAAAAACAAATATTGAACTTAGAACATAAAAAAATGTTTCACCAAAATAAATGGAAAGATAAACATTAACATTTAAACCAAAAACACAAAAATACAAGCATAGTTTGAAAGTCATACCTGAAAAACAACCCAATGGTGGAACCAAGTTTTTTTATTCCCAAAACCAACATAGTGTAGCCCAAACTTGCAAAAAGTAGGTGGGGGGGAATATCAAATTAACAAGCAACAACAAAAGGAGTTGAATAGCAATGTAAGAAGAACTAGATAACAATACAACAAGAGTGAGTAGTAATGCAAAAAGACCTAAACAACAACCAAGAGGATGTGAGCTGTAACACACAAAAAAATGAACACAATGTAAAAAAACCCAAGCAACAATGCAAAAAGACCAATAGAAGACCAATACAAGAGGAGCCAAACATGCCAAAAAAAAACTCAACTTCTAAAATCACAAAGCTTAAATTCTAATGTAAAAAAAAATTGAGTAACAAAAGTGAAGCCCAAATTTTCTATCTTGTTTTGGGAAAATGAAGATAAAACTTCAATTTTCAAGTCTCAACAATAATGGAAGCGATGGCTATGAAGGCACGAGTTGAAACTTAAAATTTTATTGAAAACTTAGGATATTTTATTGAAAATCATATGATACCTTATTAAAATACCTTGTCATGGTGTTTTTTTCAAGATTTAAATAAAAGGGGGCAAACTTATTCTTGGGTGGTACCACTAGGAATGTCACACCCCAAATTTCTAACACCCATCCAACTTTAGGACAACATAGGACTCACATAAAGAAAGTTTTCCATTCCAAATTATTTATCAAAAGGTTACCCAAGTCATGTAGAACTCAAAACTCTAATTAAATTTTCAAAAAAATGTGGAATATGAATGCGTAAGGAAAAAAATTACAAATTAATGTGGAAAAAAATTAGGAATGTAACAAGAGGGATTTTTTTGATTAGGAACACAATTTAGGAATCTATTTTTTGAGAATTTACTTGGATGTTAATTTTTAATAATACTTTAAATGTCAACCTACTTGATGTATTTTATAAATAATTTATTGAATCAATTTTCATTTAGTTATGAATTTTTGAATTCAAGATCATGAAGTCCTGAAGGGCCATTGATGTCATGAACACAAATGATAATTATTTTCATCTTTTGTTATTTTAATGACTAGTTTGGATCATTCTCTTGTGCGCATATTAAATAAACAAGAAAAAATATTTAATGTGTAAAAGTAAGGACATTTTTTTTTCAAAAATCAAGAATGGTTCAAAAATCAAAATGTTAATGCATATTATAGGTTTTTGGGTGCTCATTATCTTTAATGAGTGTGTGCATGGGTGGGGAAAACATAGCCCACCTAGTCCAATCAAATAAACCAATGTATAAGTAAATGGAATTTTATTTCTTAAATTGGGTTTAACTTTCCTATGATTTTGGCTAGGTGGTTTCTAACGGTACCACCCAAGGGTAAATTAACCTAGGGGCAAGGTTTTAGGGGTTGATTTTCACCTTATTAAGACCTTGTAGATCAAAATAACAACTTGGATATCAACTAAAGTGATATTTGATAATTTTTTTAATGCAAAACTCTAGGCCAATTTTCATTTCATTTTTAATACCCATTCAACACTAATTTACACAACATAAAAATCAACTAGATTTTTTTTTATCATGACAACTAGTGGTTAAAACATAGATAACTAATGTGTATCATGATAAAATAATTTAAAAAAATAACATGGGCATTTGAAAAATAAAATGCCTGCCTCTATGGGCATTAATGTTGTAAAAACCTCCAGACACAAAAGACACAAATAAGACATGAAAGACTAAATACTAATGTTGGTTGAATTTTTACTTTTACATAAAACCTCTAATTCCAATCCTTCAAAAAATCATAAAGTTTTGGTTTTAGTTCCACACATAAAATGGAAAGTTTGGGCTCTTGAAAAACAAATTATAGTTCCACTTCCAATTTTGGTTTTGAGATTACCTAGTTTTAATCTAATTTTTAACTAGGCAAGACCCCTTATAATTATACTCACATTGGTTTTTCAAAAACATGTATCTTAGTTCCAATTCCACACATAAATAAAACCAATAAAACTTGTTTTGGGTATAATTCTTTATTTTTAAACGTGGTTCCAGATTTAATTTTAATTCTTAAAATTCTAGTTTGGGTTAGGTGTTTAATTGAAATGAGAACTATTGGTTTTTACTCACTTAAGTGGGTATCTATAATTCATTAGTTTTTACCAATGTTGGGTGGTTTTCACTTTTTCAATGAAAACATTTAAGGCTTTCAATATGGAGGTTTTCACATAAGATGATAACTATTAGTGATATAATTTTGTAAATGTTAATTCTGATTTTCCATGAATATGTTAACTACCTCTATATCACTACTGGGTCCTTGTCCTATTCCATTATAATGAATACCATGTAAACATACTAACTAGGACAACAATCAATCCTTTTTAAGTCTAGAGATTGATTCAATTAAATTCACATACAATACTAAAGCACCAAGAATGGAAAAAAGAACATCTTTTATATTTCTATAAACCATGAAGTTTTACAATGTTTTTTTCCCTTCCTTCCTTTCATAACTCCTCTACTTAATTCCTTTCCTAAAATATCAACATAAACATATAGACAATCAATGTTCAAACCCCATGCAAGTTAATCAAAATGTATTTTATACTCCCCACAAAATGGCTATAACTACCTAATTGTTTAGCAAATAGACTTGCCACAAATCAATTACACTATGTTGTCATAAGAACAATCTACCGTACCAATTTGTTTATATTTTCATATTGATTTGCCTACTCTATCACATCATTTCTACCTATTCTGTCATCTAGACTTGTTTATGTTTATCAACTTGCCTATATGTTTATTGTTCTATCTCCTTTTCCTAACATTATTCCCCTATTAATTATTCTATTATCCCCACACAATAGCTAAGCTTTCTCAATCTGGCTAGGATGTCCACTACTCTTAACATACTAGAATACCATCTGAGTAGGAGTAAGATAATTGTCTATCTCATTATTAAAAGATTCTACTCCATCTTTGGTTGTTGTAATTCGTTCACCCTTCATGTACTGGTTGATTCAATTAAATTTCATCGAGTGAGGAAAACATTGTTGGTAATGTGCAATCTTGCTAATGCATGGTCACTTTGTCAACTTATCCACCATGTGTCGAATGCATAGTATGGCCGTTTATAAATACAATGCATCATGGCCTAAATGTGCATCTGTTGCCTAAAACTTGGTAAATTCATAACTTACCTTCCACATGATTATTTCCATTGCACAATCTTTCAAGTCGATGAGGTAAGCAAGCTCCCGGCAGTAACCCATTAGTTGCTTCCATCACTCAAGTTTAACATGAACTTCATTTACCACATGATTTGAAATAGTCTCCATTTGTGTCATAGCAAAAGTTGGTCTATTGGAGATGGCAATCTAGTGCCGGTGATAATACTCTTGATAGGCGTACTTTAACCTACAATAATATTTCAAGGCATGGAGCCCCAAGCAACCCACCTCGAACTCTAACACTTCATATCATTTTGACTAATGGTATTAAATGTAACAACATATTATGTTGTAAGCTAAGAATTCTCTCCACTCCAAATCTTCTACAACCCACATTACTAATAAATGTTTTTCAGTGACGTGACCTCTTACTACTGGCAATGTTACCCTACCCTCAAACAAATCTAAAAATGATGTAACAAGTAGTATGTTTATGGGTTTGGTAGTAATGGCAAAACATATTTAACTTTAGTATCATATGCACCATATCACTTTTAGAATATGGCTTGACACCTGCCTTTTCTACTAGAGTTAGATGCTCAACCCTAGGAAAAACAACTCCATAGATCATCTTCTTCATCCTAGTCTCTACCCACTCTCCATCCATGTTGGTAGCCTAATCTTTGTTTTCCACCTTTTGTTTTTTTGTTTTGCCTTTGTCTATAGTATCTACTACCTCATGTTTTTTTATCAACTTCCCAATAGGTGTTGTCTCATCCCCATCCTCTTTTGACAAAGAGACTTGCTTTGCCTCTTCCTAAGTTGTTTCCTCACTAGCAACCTCCTCTGTATCTTTTTCCTCTTTGTCTTTCTCTTTTAGCTATCAAATACATTCATATGCAACATTGAAGGCATTGATGTACTTCCCTATTTGCTCGAAATGCCATCTCTTGGACCATGCTCTAACCTCTTCCAGTAGCTCACCCATCTCCATTAGAAGTTGCCTTATGAGTTCATCATACAACATTGCCTTGGTTTTGTTTTTAATGGCCATGCTTTCCCAATTGTTAATGGTTTGCAAAGTAACTTTACTTTGCCTTGTGCCACTTGCAACTCCTTCCATAACGTCTTCTCCTTTGCCACCAGAAACTTTTAATCCTTGTGATGATTTTCATGAACATTCTCCATAGCTGCCCATTGAGTATTCAATTCCTTTTCTTGCTAGTGCAAAACCTCCTCCATTCCCTTCAATTCTTCATACATGTTGAGCTATTCATTTTTTAGTTCTTTGATTTCCCTATTTCTAAAATCAATTTTTACATTAACCTTCGTGATAATCATTTAATGATGTTTTATTCTTTTTTTGTTCTCTGTTTCTACAACTTCCTTCACCATTTAGAGCTAGTTCCTTCAAAACTAACTCCTTTTAAATTTGTGATTTCATGACTTGCTAGTGTAGTTGTTTGATCTTTTTTTTTGTTTCCTTCAACAATCTCTCATGGTTTGACTTGTCTTGTGTTAGCTAAGCCTCAAGATGGAGGTTCCTCTTTTGTACTTTTGCTAAAACTTCCCATGTCTCCCTCTTCTCATTCTCTAGAATAATAACTCTTGTTGTCAACTAACACATTTCTTCTCTTGAAATCCTCTGGCTCTCTTCATAAAGTGTTTTTTCCACTTGGTTTGCCAATTACTTCTATGTTTCTTTTAGTTGCTTTACCATCCTCTCATTTTCTTTTTGCAACTCTTGAACTTCCCCATTTTTCTTTTTGATCCTACGTACCAACATCTCCAACTCTTCAACCACTGCATCCAAGTTTCCATTGGTGGATGCACCATTCTCCATACCCACTAACTATTTTGCCATATCATTAACAACTTCTTGCCATTGTTGGTCCATCACCACTAATACTCCTACATGCAGTTCTTCTTCTATTTGCTGCACTTCTCCTTCTTGTTGCTTCTTCTTTGTCTGTTCATTTTTTAAAAAGTTGCTTTAACAACTCCCTTTCCAATTGTTGATGAAATGGCTCTTTTACTATAATGATCTCCACATCCTCATCTTCTAAGTATTGAGGTTGATCATCCTCTCTTCTAACGATGATCTCCTCACTAACTACTTTTTGTATTATTTTTTCTCCATATCCACATATGTTAGAGTATTTTGCATACCCTCTTCTTCTATCAATTGTCTTTATTTCTTCCACAATGGGTATTAAACGTTTTGCCATTACCTCACCAAGTATCTCAACATTCTTCCTTCCAATCTCACTCAAAATGCATGAGGCTTCAACAACCTCACTAGGATTCCACTATTGGGCTATAGATATTTCTATAATCTCATGCTCATGCTCATCTCTAATGAAATAAGTTACAACAATTGGGTTGTAACTTTCTCTTCCAATTGGTATAATCCCTCCACGGGATAGACCAAAAATCCTTGCCACTCCTTCCTCTCCTACATCAATTTGTCTTCCCTTCAGCTTGACATATTGATCAGCATAGTTGTAATTACTGATCATTTCTTTCACTATTGGCTCATCCACTAAAGTCTAGTCTAGCTTCTTGATTTTGGCAAGCTGTACTTTCTTTGCCCAATTTACTTCTTCCTTCATCAAGGTCCAAATGTTACCATGTGTATAGCCCATGAAATTAATTTTTCTTAGCTTTTCTAGAGTTGGCAACTTCTTTAGTTCTTTGACTTTGCGTCCCCTTGAAACAACACCCCCACTACTCTCTTCCATCTCATGTTTCATTTTACCCACTACCAACTTCTATTATTTATACAAGTTGAACTCCTAGTTCCAAAAAATTGCAATGTAGGTTTTGTAAGGTGACTCCCAAGGTTTTTTATATATCCCGACAAATAAATAATCAAGCCCTAGAAAAATCACCTCCTTCTGTAGTTGTTCTTGCTTTTGGAAATTGTAAGGAACAATCTTCTCTTTACACTTTGCCTTTGTGTACTCCCAAACTCGTAATAGATTTGACTCCAAAGCATAGTCATAATCATCACGTTCCTCTTTTTGGAAAATTCGAAATGTTCTTTTTTCGATAGGCACCTCCACTTCACACAACTTCTCCCGAGATTCCTTCACATTCATATGTGGATGTTTAAAACTCCACACGTCCTCAAAGTCAAAATTTTCAAGCATTGTCACTCTAGAACTATTGTCCTCTTCACTTCCAATTTCTTCCTCCTTAGTCATTCTCACATTCTTGTCTAGTGGTTTATAAAAAGTTCTTCACTTATCTAAGGTTGTAGACCGAAAAGCATGTCATTTTTGCACATACTCTTCTACAAACATCTCTCCACTAATTTTTCCAGTGTATGGCTTGAACCACAAATCTTTTGGCAATCCTTGCTTTGTAACTGCTATTATACTATGGATTTCTCATTCGGACACTTCTCTTGCTCTTATATTCCACTTAACGATCTGTTCATTGTCTTTAGATTTGAGTAGTCCTTCCACATGTGGTATATGTGTCTAATGGCTTTCAATTTGGTTAACTTTTAAGAACATAATAGTTGTTTTAAAGGCCATACAAGACATGATTCATTCATGGGCATGTTGAGCATGTCATGTGTCGTTTCCTTCACATGAGTTAGCCTAAGCTTTAGACCATTTTTTTTATTTTTATGGTTCCTTTCTTCATTTACATAATTTCTTGAATATAATGGTAATGTTGTTTCCCTCCTTTATAATTGAATTTTCTTGATCTTTCATTTTTAGACATTCTTGGTAGGCCACTTCTTGAATCTTCTTCTTCAATCCACTCAATATCATCCTCATTAAATGTTTTTCTAGGTTTTGGGTCAGTTTAGGGTAGATTCTTTGGTTTGGTATGTAAGTTAGGTAGAAAATTAGGTTTGTTTTTCTTTCTATGCCTATTTCTAATTTTTCCATTATTTCTTATATCAACTATAACAACTGTTATTATTACATTAGTTGGTGGATTGTTATGATGATAGGCTTTTAGTTTGTTAATATATACTCTTTCTGCCCCTTCATCACTTATGGTTAACAACTCCACAATGTTATTGTCAAACATTTTTTGTATTTAAAAAAACCCCTTCCAATGTAAAACTTTTCATCTTCCCTTTTTCATCCCTTTATTATTTACGAAACAGTTAAATATGGTTAATATTTTATCTAGTTTGCTAGTGAGTTTCATCCAATTTAATCTTCCATCCTTACCCTAATAACTTTGTTTATATCTTCTTGTAGTGAGTCACAAATTTTTTTAGTTGGTACCACAAATTCTATTAGCATAATTGGTTGAGTGCCATAAACCAATTCAAAAGGTGTATATTGAGTTGTCACTTTATAAGTTATTTAATATGCCCATAAAACAATGACTAACATTACATCCCAATCCGTCCAGTTTGCATTTACCAATTTGGTTAATATTTTACCCAATGTTTTGTTAATCGACTCGGCTTGCCCATTCCCTTATGGATAGGAAGTAGTCAACTTATGATGTCAAATCATAAATTATTCCACAAGTATTTCAATAGTTTTATTAATGAAATTACCTTGGTCACTTACAAGATGGGTTGGGTAGCGAAAATGAATAATAATTTGTTCATAAATAAATTTAACGATGTTTTTAGTTGTGTTGTCACAAACTGTTTTTGCTTTTACCCATTTAGTAGTATAATCAGTTGCTACTATGATATATTGATTTCCAGTGTATCTTGCTACCGGTTTGACTAGTCCCATAAAATCAAAACCCCATTTCATGAAGGGTTCAAATGCCATAACTAGTTTGAGTTTTACCACTTCACCAAATAGGCTTTAAATGTTGGTAAATGTCATAGTTTTGACATAATTCATTAGTCACATAGACTTTAGTTAGTTGTCGAATATGTATAACGGGATCATCATTGTCATGATACTTCGATAGTTGAATGTGCAAAACATTAACATGTATGGCAACCATGAGTGAATTTACGTTCATCATTGTTGCAACAATTGTTAGTTGTCAAGTTGACAAAGTTCTTGTATTAACCAAATCAAGATTCGGAGTTGTTCAAAATAGTATTCTCTTGAATAGTTGGTCACTACTTCCACCATCGTTTAAAGTTTTTATTGATTTTCTGTCAACTTGTTGTCTTAGTATTCGAGGCCACCCCTCTTTTGTTACCTGGTCGATTGTTCCATATGCATTGATACTATTATGTGGTGTATTCAATAACAACATATTCAATTCTTTAGTTGGTTCTTGATAATCATGATCAATGTTAAGTGAACATGTTTGCATAGATTATTGAGTTAATTTACTTCTTCAACATCAGTTTGAGCAATAGTAATTATGACGTCTTCTTTTACAAGTTGAAATACTTGATATGCTACTAGTGAATTAAAATTTGTGCCAAGACCTCTCCATCTATTCTATGTAATAGATTGAGTTGTAATAACAACCTCCTTAACTTCATCCCAATTCTTTCTTCTCCAATCCCAATCTATTAATCTCTTATCTTTCTCTATTTCTATTTGACATAGGCTCCAAATAGAGTTTCATGTTTCTAGTCTATAACCATTTCTATCGCTACTCCCAATTTTTAAATTCCCAATATAATTCTAGAATCATGACTGTAGACCAAAATTCTTTTGATTCAATTATTTTGGATATGTATTCCTCACTCCTTGTCTTCATGACATATTCAAAACCTGTAGACCTAGGTGCCCATAACATATCAATTAACATCCATTTTTCTATTAATGCATTGATGTTAGGTCTAGTAAATTTTATTATGTCAAGGAATTGAATCAAATTATGTGTTGCAAAAACTTTCCTTATGGCAATTAATGTGATTATGCATATAATTACTAATAACCATTTTTTATATTTTTGTCAATTTTGTAGCATTGATAATTAATGATCCATCTTTTATATTTTGTCAATTATGTAGCATCAATAATTAATGATCTATGTTGTAAACACCACACCTCAGTGCCACCATGTATTTTCTTAATAATTAATTCTTGTATGTTTTAAGGTAATGTTTTAAATTTCTTTTTAAAATTACCCCACTCATATAATTTTGGTGCATTCTTTGGTGTATATAAATAATTTTGAAAATTCCACCCATAACTATAATTTATTCTTAATCTTTATTTAGCTTTTTCTATAGTTATAATTTTTTTCATCCATTCATCTTCTCTTTCAACAAAAGTCATAATCTACCATTTTTCATAATGTCTTTCATGCAAAATATTATAATAATCTAGAAATATCATTGATTTTCCCATGTCTTGTTCATAATAAGTAAATAAATTTGGAAAAACTAATACTTGTTTAGCCCCCAAAATAATCATTTTATTCACTCTACTATGTTTTCTTTCAATTCTATAAGCACCATTAAATATGTGTATCCACAAGGTAATACCCTATAAAAAAACATGTATCAAGCAAAATCCCAAATCAATTTCATCAATTTCCACTTTTCTTTCTTCAATTTCCATAAACTTAATTGTAATGTGGAAAGATCTCACGTGAATTTGATGAAATTACAACTTGAATCCTCCAATTTCTCTAACAACAAATTGAATTATTCCCCATCATGGTCACCAAATGTTAGTGATATAATTTTGCAGGTGTTAATTCTAATTCTCCATGAATACATTAACTACCTTTATATCACTATTGGGTCCTTGTCCTACTCCATTAAAATGAATACCATGTAAACATATTAATTAGGACAACATTCAATCCTTTTTAAGTCTAGAAATTCATTCAATTAAATTGGCATACAATACTAAAGCACCAAAAATGGAAGAAAAAACATGTTTTATATTTCCATAAACCATGAAGTTCTACAATATTTTTACCCCTTCCTTCCTCTCATTACTCCTTTGCTTAATTCCTTTCCTAAATGATCAACATAAACATATAGATAATCAACATTTGAACCCCCTACAAGTTAGTTGAAATATTTAATACTTTCCACAAAACGGTTATAATTGCTTAACTATTTGGCAAATTGACTTGCCACAAAATCAATTACATTGTGTTGTCATGGCAATATGTTGTTATACCGATTTGTTTATAGTGTCATACCGATTTGCTTACTCTATCACATTCTTTTGCCTATTCTTTCATCTCAACTTATTCATGTTTATTGACTTGCCTATATGCTTACTATTCACTCTCCTTTTCCTAACAATAACTAGGTGTAGTCACAATAACACATACCATAGCAAGTGTAACACTTGCTTGATTTTTTCATGTTTTGAAATCGTAATTTATTTGATGTTGAAAGTAAGATTTTTTTATATAGTTGTATTTTCAATATATAAGAAGAACATGTGAATTGATTTGAAATTAATCCAATGAATAGAAAATTAACAAAAACACTCATTAAATATTATAACACTTGTTTTTAAATAGTAAAAGGTATTTGTAAATAGATTTGAGTTTTTTTGAAATTGACAATTTTTGTCAAATTTTTAACATAAACCTTAATCAAATAGTATGAAATTTTTTTTCAAGAATATTCCAAAAATATTTTTAAAAATTCACAAAAAAAAATTATAAAGTAGGTGAATGTGGCTTGTGTTATCTTGTTTGCACTCAACCTTCATAAGAAACTATCGTCTAATTTTTGCCCAAGTGAGAATTAGCTTTTTGAAAACCTCAAAAGGTATCACTTGGAGGCTTAAGGTGATAACCTTCCAAGGTATTAAAATATGGGGGCACAAATTTCAAGGTGTTTAGTGTTTAATTAGGTTTAAGTTTAATTCGGGCAGTGTAGCTTTTTAATGACTCTTTTAATGCCTCCTTTAGTGGGAATTTCACGAAGAAACTTTTCGTTCTTCTACAAAAGGGGGCCAAGTTGTAGCTTGGCTTTACCTTCTCCCTTTTTTGTGTTTCATCACTCCTTTGTACTTCATTGCTTTGTTGTGTTTTACTATTATGCTATGTTTTACACTTCTTCCAGGCTTCGTTGTTCTGTCATGCTTTACCATTCCTTCGTGTTTTGTTGTTCTATTGTGCTTCATTTCTTTGTCATGTTTCATCACTCTTCCATGCTTTGTTACTTTGCCATGTTTCGTTGTGCCCCTACTTTTCTATGCACGGCTATTCCTTTATGCTTTGTTATTCCCTAATGCTTCGTTGCTCCCATGTGTGTGGTTGTTCTTCTATGTTTCATTGCTCCTTAGTGCTTCACTATTTTTTGGTGCATGGTTGTTCCTTTGTGCTTTGTTGTTCTTTGATGCTTTGTTGCTCTTCCATGCATGGCTATTCCTTTGCGTTTCATTGTTCCTTATTGTTTCACGGTTCTTTTGTGTGTGGTTGCTCCTCTATGAATCATTGCTCCATGTTGATGTTCACTATTTCTTCCATGTGTCATTGTTCACCCCTGTTTTGTTGCTTCATCGTGTTTCCCTACTCCTTTGTCAAGGTACCTTTCTACTCCTTGTTGCTTCATTATTCCTCCATGCTTTGCTACTCCCTTGCTTAGATCTGTACTCGCCCCCCCCTAGCCCCCTTCTTTGCTTTTTTTTGCAACATGTTGGAGATTTGACATTGCAAGTATGGAGTTTGGGAGGAAGTTTGGAAGCATCAAACTCCAAGTTGGTGGAAGTAATAAGTTTTTTTTTTTCCTTTGTTTTTTTTGGATTTTTTTTAGTTTTTCTTCCCAATTTTATTTTCAGATTTTCATTAATTTACTTGGTTCTAATTTTTTTAAATCTTTTTTTTTGTTATTTTGCAAGGATTTTTGGAAGAACTTTGGAATTATTTATTTATTTATTTATTTATTCCATGATTATAAGTGAGCTCTTTTATAATTGCTTGTGAATGCATGTAATTGCTTATATATGCTTAGGTGTAAATGATTCTATATCTTTCTAAGTGTTTAGATGATCTTTAGTCCAACAACTAAATCTTAAAAACCCTATAACACTTAAACCATTTTATAATTCACAAATTTTTTTGTTTCATCTTTTTTATTATAATCATGCAAATTTTGAAGATTACTACAAAATGGAATTTTCAAGGAAAAATACTAATGAAACAGTAATTGAAAATGAATATTGTGATATTGTCCCCAATCGAGTTTCTATGGAAGAGGTATCTTTAATTGAAACTATGGAAGAAAATAAAAGTCTACAAACATAGTCTAGGGCATTTAGAGTGAAAAAGATAAAATGAAAGCAAATTTACAAAAGTAATTCCATGTTCAAAGAGAAAAATGGAAAGGACATGATAGCAATGCATTATGTTGGTCATTTTACATTGTAAATGATAATAACATTGTTGATGGAAGCAAACCTCAGATGAGGTGTATGGTTTGTCATGTTAATTTTGTCCTTTTTAATCCAAGAACAAAAGAAAGGAAAAAAATTATATTACAAAAGGGTAACATATTACAAAAAATCATATAGTAGCTTTGAAAAACATGTGGATGCAAACGATGTTATGCTTGCAAAAGATTTGAAAAATAAGTGAACTTTCCATTAAAAAATGTATTAGAAAAGCAACCTATAAAAAAAAGGCCCAATATGTTCAACTTTGAAATTATTAAAAAAATTTAATGCAAAAAATCCTTTTAAGAAGGATGTTGTGTAACAAAAATAATTTTTGCAAGATGTTACCCTTTTGGTTGTTAAAACTCATTTCATTATTCAATTTGTTGAGAGCACTTGGTTGAAGCATCTTGTAATGCATTTCATGTCCATGAGTTGTGTTTCTACTAAGAAAAATGTTTGCATAAAAGGTTTTGGTTCATTTGGTGAATAAGATGAAACAAGAATATGTCTTGCTTAAATTGAAACAATGTTATTCTACAATAGCTAGTTTTGACTTGTGAATGTCAAAGGGAGCACACAATGTTTTTGCCTTGGTGATTAGCTTTTTGAATGAAAAATGGGAACCTCAATAGGTTTGTTTGAGGCAAGTGAAATTATAAGGCAAACTTGGGCAAGAAGTTACATAATTGAATTGTTGGATCAATATGATTTAAGGAAGAAAATTATTGCATATGTGAAGGATGAAGGTGCAAATTTGAATGCCATGACAATAATTCTAAAATTTGTGGTGGATTGTGAAGTTCTTAGTACGGAGGATAGTTTCTAAGGCATTTAAAAGGTCATGCATTTTCTAAAGCATGCCATTATGGGACAATAGAAAAAAAAAATTGTAAAATTTTAAAACATATTTTTATTAAATCAACCCAATTTGATTTACAAAAGTGCATGATTTGGCCAAAGAAATATGGAAAAAGGAGACATGAATGGAATAAAAATTGCATTGATTTTGGAGTTTGACTAAGAAAGCTAAACACCGCTATCAAAACAAGGTATTTTAAAAATGTATTTGTTTAAATTATATTTAAGGATTTGGTTTACAAGTTTGTAGTTTTTTTTTGGTAGAATATTAATAATTTGTTAAATATTGTGTAGGTTTGCAAGCAAAGTAATTTTCTTTCAAGAAGCCTTATTATTTTGAAAGGCAATTGTATTATGTTACAGATCACAAATTGTTGTTCATGTTTCTAATCGAGTTCCCCTTATTATCACTTGACATATTTGTCAAACAATTTTTGATTGCTTGTGTTCTAAATTAGTCCAAAGATCATTGGTTACTTAGTGATGCCCTAAACAATGTCATCACAATGGATTCCAAGTTAAAGGAAGATGTTGGAATTGCACAAACCTTAAACCAATTTATGGATAATGATTTTGTAATTATTCTTGAATTGTCTTTGTTTATTTTTAACATTAAGAAAAAAGTTTGTGGTGTGCTTGATTCTTTCCTTTCATTTCTAAGAAAATATGAAAAAAGAAAAACCCATAACATGTTTTTGTTGATGTTAGATCCATGATTAAAAAATCTTGCTTGGTGTTTCATATGTTGGTCGTGAACAAGGCATTTCTATTGTTGAAAAGTATGATTGGAAGTATTTGTAGCCTATGCTTTTGAAATGTTATCATTATTTACATCATGTGGTAGACACAACACAAATTTTATGAAGATAATAGCCTAAATATTTTTGAGATGATTACCAACACAAGTGAATTAATCACAAAATTGGTCAACAGAGAGCTCCTGATTTTTAAAGGATTTCAAGTGAATCCAAAGGAGATCAAATGCCATCTGCAATGGTGGTAGAAGCATGAGTATGAGTTCCCCACTATTGGTTTTCTTACTCAACAATATTAGGAATTGTTGGATCACAAATAAAATAAAATTTTTTTTTTTTTTAGCTAGCATACTTACCAACTTTAAAAGATATCGTTTATAATAAAAAAAAACTTGGAGAGATTATTTTTTGCTAGCAAAAATTGGTCTAATGATATAAGAGCAAGTTACAAATCTCCTAGTGACTTAGTAGAGTTTATTGAAAGAACGGATGAACAATTCGAAGAAGAGTTACAAAAATTTGAAGGTGAATTTGAATGAGATGAAATTTAAAATAAAACTTTTAATTTTTTTCATTGGTTTCATGTTTTGCAAGTAATTTTGACTTTGACTTTTTTTGAATTTTAATTAAAATTTCACATTAAATCAAATAATTTAAAAGATACATTTAGGATTTTTTAAATTTTCAAAAACTGGCATGTGAGAACCATGGCTGAAAACCAGGGCCTGTAATTTTTATGAGAACTGCCAGGACTGAAAACCATTGGGAATTTTCTTTTCCAAAAATTTGAAACCCTTAAAAGTTATCTAAATCTTTTCTTCTTGTTTTTTTAATGAGAACCTTAAAGGTTCTTTAAAAATGGTTGTGATAACCGGAACCAGCGGGTTTTACAAAAGTGAGAACCGCCCAACACTGGTTTTTACCAGTATGGGGGTGGTTATTTCATCTTTGAGATGACAATTGATTCTCAAAGGCATGAGGCAAGGGTTTTGAATTTAAAGCTTAGGCTATCTCTGGAGTTCCCCATTCTCTTCCATCCCCAAAACCAGGTTTGGGGGATTTTAGAAATGATCCAAAAATTCTGAGACTAAGGAGGGGGGGGGGGGCTGCCCAAAACTAATTTGGAAATTATTGTATTTAAATCAAATTTGTTCAACCCTTCTCCTTTACCCAAACCTAAATCAGATGCACAATTAGGGTTTCAAATTTTGAAAGGCCATTAGGTTTCCACCCACAAGCTGTATTAGAAGATTCCATGAATGATCATGGCTTCTGTGCAGAGTTTTTTTGTGGAGAATTACCATCATTTGGTGAAAAATATTCTGGAAAATATTATTCTGTTACAATTTCCCTTTTTTTATTTTCCATTAAACAACAGGGTGCTTAGAATTTTCTGTTTTAATATATCATCAAATTTGGCTAAGTATACTTCTATATGATTATCACTTGAGCAACATCACAAAATTGAAAAAGAAAACGCTACCATAACCAAGTCTTTGATTTTTGAGAATCATGTTCATGAATCCTAACCCCCCTGACAACCAGGCAGGATATGTTCCTATTTCTAATAATGGCCCAACATTAGTTGAAACCAGCGTTTTTTTGGGGCCAAATTTCGCCATATTTTGACCTGAAATTTATGATTTTGACCTATACAAAGGATTTTCCATGGAAAAAATGGCCCAAATTCGCCAGATTTTTATGATAAGTTCCGGTAAGTAGCCAAGAATATAAGAAGGATTCTGGTTTTTTTTAAACTTTCATATCTAGTCTGGAGCCAAATCTGGCTAAATCATCTTATGGATGATCGCCACTTCAGCTACATCACAAAATTGAAAAAAAAACCCTTGTTGAAACAAAATCATGAGAGATACCTAACAAAACACATAGCCTAACATAATTTGATTGCAAAGTGAATTTGTTATGAAGGCCCACTTTACACTAGGAGTCAAGGCCAAAAAACTTGGGGCCAACTTTGAGCATTTTTGGCTTGTTGTTTGGCCCCAAGTTACTAATAAATGCTAGAACATTGACGTCAGGATATTAATAAATGCTGAAACATTGGCCCCAAGGGTTGCAAATCAGCCTGCCCAATTCGATGGTATCCTTGTCGCAGACTTGGGGCCAATACAAGGCCATAAAATTCAGCATTTATTAGTAACTTTGGGCAGATTGAAAAGATTCTTTCTAGTTCAGCCTTGACTCCTAGTGTAAAGCCCTTGGGGCTGATTTCAACTTTTGCACCAATAGGAATGCTTGATTTGGGTTGGACATTGGCCCTGACTCTTCGTGTAAAGGGGGCCTAAAAGCAATGTGGATTGTACAACTGGGTCTCCAGCTGTTACTCACGAAGTGGTTCAAACCAAAAACATATCCCAAATCGTACAGGGATGCATGTGGAGTCTCTTCCCACCACAAAAAAAGAGAGAGACGAGTCCTCCTCTATCAATTAAGCTACCTATCAACTCCCCAAAGACAAGAAAAGGATCCCAAGGGGCCGCACCCACCACAACACCTTTCTTCTCCCCTTTCGAGACTTCCCTAGTGGGGCTTACAAGTGACGCTTTAAAGTAAAATTGCATGAAGAAAAGTCAAAACATGGCGGTTTGGCTCTAGAAATGGTTTTGGCTCGGCATCATTGGACAGGAAAGCTGTGCACCTGTAGAAAAGAGTATATGATCTAACTTCTCCTCTATGTTTTTCATTCGCCAATCATAATGACTGGTCCAGGTGGTTTGCTATTAATAGTCCCGCACCTATTTGCAGTCTGAGTTTTATGGGTGGAGTTGCAAAAGGTCAAATAACTAAACTTGGATGTCTAAGAGCATCTCCACCAGTGCTCAGTATGTTATTCCAGACAGTAAAATTTATTGTGCAAAAGTCAAATGTGCCGGTTTAGCTCAGGAAATTGGTTTTTTCTGCACCAAATTCGTGCAGCGTGCCGTGGCTGGTAAAAGGTGCAACGCAGTTGCGCACCTGCGAAAAAGAGTGTAATAAATTGGACCTGACTGCGGTTCAGTATTTCTGATTGGTCGATCATACTGATTGGTCTAGGTGGTCTGCTATTAGTAGTTCCCATGTATATGTAGTTCCAGTTACAATTTTATTGGTGCGGTTGCAAAAAAAAAAAGGAAGCTAAACTTAGACATTTAATTTTATTATCCAGAGTGATATACTGAGCACCGGTGGAGATGCTCTAATGACACCAAATGACCCCAAGTTATACATCTATGTACATGAACCAGTAGAGAGACCAAAAAAACTCAATAAAAATGGATGGCTGGAACCATTACACGGAAGACAAAAGGGAAGGCCAAAGAAAGACCAAAAGACATGCAGCCTGCATGAACCAACCAAGGGAGAGAACTAGTCCCTCTTGTGGCAGGAGGCTATCTCACCCATAGCCCCTCTAATGTCACCGCCATGCAAATCATGAGATTTAATAGCAGGTCTAGAACAAGCATCTCCCGCCAATGCATCCTTCTTTTCTATAGCAAAAGCTAAAGGATGCGGAAAAACAATATTAACACGTTGTTTGAAAAACTGAATGTAAAAAGACAAAAGTAAATAATCTCTTGATTGTCTATCATGGAAAAGACAAGCACACTCAATCAAATGATCTATATCACGCTCGAATGTGCCATGCACCTCCATGACCATTGAAATAAAGTGTACATGAACCTAAAGGGGAAGGTCATGGGGAAGGTTCGACCTATACCCTAAAGAAGGTCATATGGCACCTTCCCTAGGACCTTCACTGAATGTGTGAATAGAACTAATGTGATCCATTTTAACCTTATGTATTATTTACTAATCTTTAATCAATCCTTTGGACAGCCAACCTGGTGGGTGAGAGCTTCTTCACTTGTTCTATTCATTGGCTCAACATGATGGAATGACATTTTGCTTGTTAAATGCCCATTCATGCATGTGAAACTTTTGTTTTATTGTAAAAGTTTGGTTTTGCTTCTAACATATTAGGCTATGGAATTTATTGACATGTGCTTGGGTGCTATGACATTGTGGTGGCCTCTAAGCTATTGGGCAAGGGTAAAATTACTAATCAGAGCTGGAAAAAGGAATTAACCAAATACAATACAAAGATGATTTTAAATGCCATTTTGCCCCTTTTACCTAAGGATTAAACATACAATATAATGTGACAGATGTGGACCACATGTCAACTTCTTTTGAATAGAGTGGAACTCTATGCACACATGCAAGCAATATAATATTATGAAGTTAAGACATACATGGAGATATATATGTGTGTATAATGACAAACCATTGTGCACACTAGGTATATAATGTTAATTAGTTAATTAACATGGTGGTTAATAAGCCCTTTGGGCCTACCATCTAGGTGGGCTCCCTAAGCATACAAATTATTCTATAATAACTTTTGACAACCAATAATGTTACATTATGTAATTTTTTGCAACAAACTATGTACTAATAATGCTTGCAACTTGTAACTAAGGCACATTTTTTAGAAAAATGCATATTTTCATTCTTTGCATTTGTCTTGCTCTTAATCTATAGGTTTTTTTAGGCTAAAATCTAGGATTACAATTGTGTAGCAAATAAAGAGCTTTAATTACAACATGATGCTTTTACCACTTTGCTTTTTCACTAGTGTTGATATCCACTTTTGTTTGTTTGGCTTATGTCAATCCATTGGCTTGACATAGGTAGAAAACCATTATAAGGTCCAAATGCAATAGCAAATATCACTACAATTGTAATCACTACTTAATTTTATGTGTATCAAGCTCATTACTGAGACTAAGGTAGAAAGTGTTTGGTTTGTTTATGTGATAGAATTTTGAATTGATTGTTGGAGTATTTGGAATAAGTTGAAAATGAAATTGATGAGTATATGAACATAGCCCTTAAAGTAAGGTGACCAAAATGCCTTGTTCTTTGGCCATATCTCAAAATGATTGAAATTAAGTTTGAAAATGACATTACCATGAACAATAATGGAAAGAATTCTTTACATAATAAAGTGTGACTATTTTTTTGTTTTATGTATATTTTATTTCTAGGGAGGTTATTCATTGTATATTTTGTGAAGTATGTGAGATAAATGGGTTTTTTTTTTCGGTATGATATAAAATAGTAGAATATGAAAGAAATATTTATAATTAAAAATATTTTTTAAAAATTCTAAAATATATTTTCACAATCCAATTCTTGGCACCCCATTTACATTCAAATAAATTATAAATTATAATTGTTTTTATTAAGGTACACCTTAAAACTTTTTGCACATCATGTGGGAAAAGTGGAAGTAATTTCCTTTAGTTTCACTACAAGAAAAATAAGAATTTATAACTTGCAAGTGCAATTATTCTTTAGTTGCAAACAATATTTGTAATTTAAAAATTATTAATTGGGTTAAACAAGTTGCATAAAACACTATTTGCAAATCTGGATGAAGTCAACAATCAATCCATATGGTTCGTTAATATACAAACCATATGTCTTATGCAACTAAATACAACTCTTATGCAACAAAATTGATCAGACCTTGCATTATACAATTTGTACAACTAGTGACCAATGTCATTATGACACATGGAATATCTATAAAATATTGATTAATTAAATTAACAATATGTGCCAATCTAAGGTTATCCATGTGGACAAATGATCATTTACATTGCATGTCATTATAATTAACCTAACTTAAGCAACTTACATATAAAAGGACACATGAACATAGCAAATAAATAGGCATAAGGTAGGCATGTAGGCTACAGATAGGTAGATTGGTAGGGTAGGTAGGCTTAAGCTATCGAGGTAGATCAATAGGGTTTTATTTATTTTGTTGATCACAAGCCTTTTTTATTGGTTCATCCCAAGTAACACTTGCATTTTGAATATTTATAATGGATATTATCTATAGTCCATTCTTACACCTAGTTATGGACAAAGGATATGGGATAAATATAATGAAAGGGAAACACTACAACATTATCCCACAATGTCATTTGTCCCAAACAAAAGTAGTTTACCTACTTACCCATATTACTTAACCTACCTACCAAGGTAGCTAATATAGGTTAGGTAAGTAGTAAGTTAAGTAAATAATAATATTAAGTAGTTAAGTAGGCAAGTAAGCATAAGTTAATAGGGAAATAAGTTAGGCTAAGTAGGTAGGTTAAATTACATACGTAGGAAAATTAAGTAGTTTAGTAGGTTAAATAGGTAGATAGGTAAATAACTAGGTACAATTAATAGGCAAGTAAGTTAAGTAGGTAACTAACCATAGGTAAATAATTAAGTAGCATACCTACTTACCTACCTAGTTTAGCAAATTACCTTACCTTACTAACCTAATTACTTGAATTACCAACCTTTAACCTAAATGAATTACTAAACACCAACCTATCTACATGTTTACCTACCTACTTATTACTAGCCCCCAACTTACCCTTATGCCTTTAAATATATACCCCTACACAATATTATATCCCTATATATACCCCTAATAAACTTTAATATACATATAGAAGCTCTAGGTCCATATCATCATTGTTACTAATATTCAAGTTTGTATTTGCAACTAATGTTATTTATAATGGGTTAGGTGGATGGGAAATCACCTTGTGCAATTCATTTGTTTGAAAGGATTAGTTACCATTAATTGCATCCCAAGTTATAAATATGACCAAAGGCAAAAACATTAAAAAATAATTGCAAAAATGACTAGTTGTAGTTGTAAATGATTAGAAGGTGCATATAGTTGCAAAATGCATATAGAGTTGCATCTTGGAGGATTTTTTCTAATGTTATTATCATTGTAAAGATCATATGTATATAATCCATCACCCTTTATCACGAATCATAAGCTATGATGTTAGTTAACCCACTACTTTTTCAAGAGTCACTTAAGTGGGCATTTGTGGTTTTTTAACTACTATATGTTTGCACCTTGTAAATTTTAAGTTAGATGTCATGCACAAATTTTCTAGATAATATATATGCTTCACTTGAAAAAAGTTCAAAGTAAGGTTTTTTTTTTTTTTTTCAACATTTGATTTTTTCAACAAATCCCATAAAAATTTTCATTATAATTTTCATTTCCATAATTTGTTCCAAGGTTGCCCTCCTAACAAATTTGCATGCTCATTGTATTTTGGCTATACTTTGTTAATGGAAAATGAAGCATAAAACCTAGTTTTTATTGCAAATTTGAATATAATTATGTTAGTGTTTTAATTTTACTACCTTCCCTTGAATGTTTGTTGTGATTAAAAAATTCTCCTTCTATTGATTTTTAAAACATCCTTAATGGCAAAGCAGAAAACTACCTTACATGGGAAACTTTGATGGGATGCGATAGTTTTATTTAATGGTACCCATTAAAAAATTATTATGGATAAAAAGAAATGTGCATTTTTTCAAGCTACCAAAAAGCCTTTTAAAAGTCTAATAAATACAAATTCACTAATTTTTTATTTTTTAATGGACCATTGATAATGATTAGTCCAAGTGATTTGAACACTACACAAAAACTTTGGTTTTATGACTACATTTGTAATCACATGACTATGTATTCAAATTAAACTTGTCATTTTTACCATTTAATTGCAAATTTGGTCATAGTCATAAACACCATTTCATGATTTTTATTATTATGGTCATGTTGAATACATGATTATATATATAATTACACATATGACTACAAGCGATGGACTTGTGATTATAGGCATGACATATGGCTTCTACTTAGCCTAATGTTGACAACCTAATGTTGACCAAGTTCCTATTTACTTACCTACCCAATTAGTGGTTTTAAACAAAAAACTAACCAACTTACCCACCCACCCACCCATCAACCTAGCCTACCTTACCATACCTTGGCCAACCCTTTAATTTAAGCGAACCTTAGGTTAATCCCCTAAAGGTACATGTATAAGGATTTGTACCCCTCATCTTCATGATGAGAAACCAAGTCCTTAACCAATGCACCACACTTTCATAAAATGTTAAAATTTTGCCAACTTATTAATATGAACATGTGTTTATTTCACATTTTCTTACAATATCAATAATGTATGAAAATAAGTAGTAGGTAAATAGGTGCTATCTTTTCATTTACTAAGCAAACATTAAAGATGTGTAATGAATTAAATGTGGCACCAAGCTTGACACAATTATAATACAATATAATACAATGCCCAACAAGAAAAAAATATTAGATTTTTTTTATTGTACCTGCACAATTGGGAATGGTTTAAATAAAAAATTTAATATTACTTTCAAAGGAAAAAAAACTAATGTAGTGGTTAGAATCCCCCTTACAACCCAAAGATGTTGGATTTGAACTTTTTCTTGAATTATCTTTTTCATTCACAAACAATATGGATGAAAACAAATTCCTGAAGTAAAAAAGGGTTTAAGTTGCCCCACCTTGAGGAGCAACTTAGACCTTTTTTTCCTCAAGGAACAATCATGTCCCCCAAGGAGAAGGAACTTAAGGTGCCTTAGGGAACAAATGTGTTTGAAATTTTGTTTGATCGTAACTTTTGCATATGAATTTTGAATGAAGTATTTCCGCCTATGTTGTAGCTCTCCTTAAGACCTTTCCATTGATAGGCCATAAGAGTATATCAAAACAAAAATGAGATGATTCTGATTGCAAAAAAAATTGAAACATATGTCTCCCCAAGGAAAGTACATTGTTCCCCACGGAAAGGGCCTTCCTCCCTAATTTTGGGCCTTTCCCCAAGGAAAATTCATTGCTCCTTGAGGAAGTTATATTTTTTACCAAGGAACTTTTCTTATTCCATGAGGAACTTACTTAGAACTGGCATTTAGTTTTCTTTTGCTCGGAAAAGTTATTTTTTAAAGGCAACTAACTTTTAAAACAATTTAAATGTTTTATGAATTTTTTCATCCATTTCATTTGTTAAAAAAAATTTGGGAAAAGGATTGAATCGTGGACCTTTGGGTTGAAGGGAGGATTTTATCCAATACATCACATGTTTTTTTCTTTGAAACTATTGTGTAAGAAAGATACTTACAACATTAATCATTATGCATGTATAGAAAAAAAATCCGATTTTTTTTTCCTATTGGGCATTGTACTACAAATTTGTCGAATTCGGTGCTGCATTTAAATCATTGTGCTTGTTTAGTGCTTGCCCACTTAATATTACCTACCAACTTACTTACATTGACCAATGTTTAATTACCTAGGTAACATAACCAATTAACCTATGATGGAATTTTACTACCTATTTAATTTTAACTTAAGTAGTTATTTACCCACCTAGCTTAGCGTAACATTTACATAAACTACCTATTTAGCCTAATTTATCAATCTAACCTAGTCTACTTAGTTATTTATATTTTTAATATAGATGACCAAAATTGAAATTGGTGAAAATTTTATAAAGAAAAAGGACTTTATATCTCATAATCATATTATATTATGTCATATTGCACCTTTAGTCATGTAGTCACATATATTAGCAAAAGTAACCAATCATATTGTATTTAATCTTATAGTCATAATCACAACGGATACCTTGGTTCTCACAACTACATGACTAAATTTAAAACATAGTCATAAAGTTTCAGTCATGAAAGTCATGTTTTGGCATAATGACGATTAAAATTTTCCAACCTTTTTCAATTCAAGTTTTCAAGTTTATATTAAGGCTTAGGAAAATGAAAGATCATGGATGTGAGATATATATAATTGGAAGCCCAAATGTCAAGAATGGGTGGATATTTTAAAATATTGTGCATGACATATACTTAAGATTTACATGTTTGTCAAAGATGATGGGGAAGATGGCTCCAATTGAAATAACTTGATAAAGTTGGATTTAGAAATTTATGATGTGCACTACAACAACAGGGGGCTATTTTGCGATCCACATATCATCGTAAACAACAAAGAAAGAAGTTTCTGAAAGCCCGCCTTTGCGAACCATAATTCCTCGCAAACTCTTAAGCTTTTGCGATACCATAACATTCGCACCCGTACAATCGCAAGTCCTTCACAACTTCCAAACTTGATACAATCGCAAAACTTTTCCGATTATAACTGCTTCTATATATTGTTTGCGATTAACATTACATCGGAAACTATTTGCAACAAACCCATCACTGCAACGACGTAGTGAATCGACTCAAAAGTCTATCGGTTTCCGATATAAGATCTATCGCAGACCTTTAGCGGCATTTTGAGAATCCCAACAAGTTTGCGTTAGATCTTATATTGGAAACCGATAGGCTTTTAAGATCTAACGCAAACTTTTTGGGATTTTCAGAATGTCGCTAAAATTTTGCGAAATCTATGATTTCGCAAACTTGTTCTGGAATGATTTTAGCCGTAAGAGTGTAGCGATGTCTGTGACATGGTATTATTGGTCTTTTGGCTTTTGCAGTGTTGCGAAGAATTATGACTCGCAAATGGTTTTGAGATCCACTATGTATCGCAAGAGCATGGTAATGTATTTTTATTTTGGAAGCAGGGTTTATATTCATTTGGAGTCACTTTGGGCTGCAAAAAAAAAAAATCTATATCAAAATTTCAAATTTTACAACGTAAAAGGGTTTGCAACCCTTGGGTATCTAACACACTAGCTGTCTATCTAGACTTCCTTCCCCTCTTGGATTTCTTCCTTGAATCTTTCTTCCTAGTGTTCTCTAGTGGAGGGGGAGGCTGCTCATCCTCCTCCCTCTCTTCATCGTCCCC
>Ga0116231_10001672_pt1 | contig 45932 bp, 45 predicted proteins | sample S1TSphgellanicum_2_FD_89695 | JGI IMG/M metagenome (GOLD analysis project Ga0116231, IMG submission 89695) | Host-associated microbial communities from peat moss isolated from Minnesota, USA - S1T2_Fd - Sphagnum magellanicum MG | ecosystem: Host-associated > Plants > Peat moss > Unclassified... | reverse complement strand
GACACAGAAAACAAAACCATCAAAAAAACAAAAAAACAAAGGTCCGGGCAGTTTAACTGACACAAAAAACAAAACCCATAAAAAAAAAACAAAAAAACAAAGGTCCGGGCAGTTTAACTGACACAGAAAACAAAACCCATCCAAAAACAAAAACAAAAACAAAAACAAAAACAAAAACAAAACAAAAAAAAAGGTCCGGGCAGTGCCTGGAAACTGCCCGGACAGACGGACAGACAGACATGTAGCTTTAATATATAAGATGGCCACAAATGGAAATTGCAATGCAATATTTACAAGTCTCTCTTAAACCCACATTGTTTGTGGGTACCTTAAATGTAATACCCACATTGTGACGAAAATGCACTTAATCTATGGGTGGTGAAAACGCAATCACGACAAGCTAAAAAACCTTCTTCCTATGGTTGGTGAAAATACAATACCCACATTACAAACTTAAAAACTCACTACTTATGGTTTGTGAAAATGCAATACCCACATGACAAATTTAAAAACTCACTATCTATGGGCGTTGAATATACAATACCCACATTATGACCTTAAATCCACATCGTTTATGGGTAAACCAAAATTCAATATCCATATGTCAAACATGGAACATTCCTAGTGCATATTGATGTCTTTGTTCAATCCATCCAAGGAAAACAAAATTTCTTAAACTCAAAACAAAACACAAAAAAATTAAGTGAAATGATAAAAAGATAAATTCATCCCGATCATGTTAAATGATGATGTGATGGTCAAAGGAGTCCTAGCCCATCTTAAAAACACAACCTTAAGTCAATAAACACACATTTCATTAAACCCCCAAATTCAAAACCCTTAATAATCCTAATGGTAATGGCCTTAACCCTAATATTATACAAACATATACAAATGGAAAACAAAATAGTTTCATAATATTTAATTATGTTATGAACTTCAAAGTTAATCAAATGAAAAAACTAATGAATGAAAGAATTAACCATAGGGTTTAAAGCTAATTAATTGCAAAAAAAATTTCACAAAATCTTAAAATAATCTTAATGGTAGATGCCATAAAACCTAACATCTTTATAAAACTATCTAAATGTAAAACACTTTTTTGAAATATTATCTATTTATGCCTTACATTTTAAACCTAATTAACTATAAATAAATAAAAAAATGATGCATGTTTATTATCTTTTGTATAGACTCTCCAAGTTGAAACTTTTCCTCTCCCCTTCAAATGAAAAGATATAATGAGTGTCTTGTTTTATATATGTCTAACAAAAATTTTCCCCCCAAAATCCAATCTTGGGTTCATTTGAATTAATGTTAAAAAATGCAAAAGTCATAATTATTTGTTATATCCAAAACGTATATCTATAGATCCATGTTGCTTAAATACATGTATCATTAAAATAAGTATGTCAAATTGTTAAATTTATCATGTTGTTTAATTTAATTAGTTTAACAAAAAGTAAGTACATTATGCATTAAATTATCCAAAATGAAAAGAGGGTTATTAGACCAATGTTGCAAAGTTGATCAAATTTATAATAATTGCATTTGGGGCTATTGTCTATCAACATCAAGGGGTTGAATATATTTAAATGGTTGTTAATTTGTTCAATGCAATACCTTCATATTATGTGTATCATACATTGGCAATTGCTGACATTGTGTTACTGATAGGTAGGTAGGTAGGTAGGTAGGTAGGTAGGTAGGAAGCTAGGTAAGTAGGTAAATAAATTATAGATGGATAGGCAAGTGATTGGGTGGGTGAGTAGGTAAGTAAGCAATTATGTAGGTAGGTTTAAAAGTAGGTAAATAAGTAGTTTAGTGGTTAAGTAGGTATGTATGTACATAAATAAGAAGCAAGTTAGGTCAATAATGTAGTTAGATGAATAGGTTAGCCAAAAAGATTTGTTAAAAGATTTTGTTGAAAAAATAATTTTTAAACAATTAATTCAAGAAGATATAAAGGTTTTGTGAAGATTTAAAGGTTTTGTCAATAGACATAAGTTTAACCATGATGAAACAAAAGTTTTGATGATAAAAGTCGAACCATCAAGAGATAGAAGTTTAGTAAAGAAATAAAGGTTTAACTAAAAAAAGATAAAGGTTTTGCTAACATGTAGAGGTTAAACCATAAAGAGATGGAGGTTTTGCCAAGAGGCATATGTTTAACTAGGAAGAGTTGGATGTTTTTCCAAATGATTAATGTTTAGCCAAGAAAAGATAGAAATTTTGTTGAGAGATAAAAATTTAATGAGGATGAGGTAAAGGTTTTGCTAAAAGGTAGAAGTTTAACCAAGAAAAAATAAAGGATTTGTTGAGAGATAAAATCTTTGCCAAAAAAAAGGGGCTTTAATGTCAATAAGTAGTGATTTAGCCAAGAAGACATATAGGTTTAGCAAAAAAGAATTAGAAGTTGTGTCAAGAGATAAAGGTTTTGCTGAAAAGTAGAAGTTTAGCTTGGAAAAGATAATAGGTTAGTAGGTAAGAGGTTGGTAGGTAGGACCAAGATATAGGTCAATAATGTAGCTAGTTCAGGAACATAGCTAGGGAATTAGGATAGCTAGGTTGGAGGGTAGTATGGTCAGGTTGGCAAAAAAGCACCCCAAAAAAAAGGGGGGGAGTCAAAGGTCAGCAGCCAAAAAAGGTTGACTGGGGCACAATGTTGGTTAACGGAGGGTCAAGAATCGGATGAAGAAATGCAGCCCATCCTATGGACAGAATGGCCAAACTGTTGCATTGGTGGGTGCTGGTTCACTCTGGCCCAGTTCACGTAGGCTTCATAATTGTGGTCTCACAAAACTCGAAGAACTGGTTGAAATATAGGACCGTGGTTCTCACAAAGTTTTGGAAAAAGTCAATTTGAGAGCCCACAAAACCAATCCTTTTTTGTAGGCTCTTTTTGGATGTTCTTTGAGATTTTTACATAACTGGAAGTAGCAGTTATTGACAAAATCAAATACCCACCCCACCACTGGACTATACTAGTGTTGGCTGGTTGGTGAGAGAACATAGCTTTGGTAATTCATCATTTTTGAAGTTTTCTGAAAACTAGTCATTGAACCTATCCACTTTGGTAGGTAGGATTCAGAGAATCCAAAAAGACCCAGATATAAAAAAAAAATAATTATAAATTTGCACCAAATGTGGTGCAATTGTCTGTTGCTGAAGGAAAGCCAGAGAACCAACAGACAATGTTTCTCTGGATCATTTTGGTGACAGTCATCTAGCTAGCTCTCAAAGGCTTGTTGTGTCTTGAGTTGGAGATTTCTTGGAGATTGAGCAAGCCACCTTGTCTCCACTCTGGCTTTAATGGCTGGGATTGCTTGTGTGCTACAAGGCTCAAAGGAAGATGAAGGCCCACCATGCTTGTGTGTGCTCCAAAGGCTCAAATGAAGATGAGGGCATGGGCACACTTACAGTCAATAAGGTCATTTGTAAAAAGAAACCTGAACCCTATAACCTACCTCGGTGGTATCGTTGAGCAAATTCCCAAGGTGGGTATTTGATAACCAATCCTTATGCAAAACAAGCAACTAATATCAACAACAATAATTGGGTTAATTGGTAACTGAGTGTATTAGTTTGACAATATAACATGCGGGTGGGTCTTCAAATTTTGAAGTCTTTTTGTTTTTTGATACCCCATGGAATGCCATAAAAAATGAAAATTTTAAAACTGCCAGTTCTGGGGGAAAAATCTCATTAACAAGATTTGTATTCAAAGTTCATGGCAGATTGCCAATGCTATGAATTGGTCTGAAAAATGGCTTCCACGAATGCCTCAAATGCACAATCCTTACAATGTACAGCTGCCAGTACTCACATGCTCTCAAGGACATGCATGCACAAACTTATTCAGTAATCTGTGAAATGGAAATGAAACAAATACACCAAGATAGATAGCTATCTGGTCTGAGCTTTCTGGTTTGTAGCAAAGCTTGACTTCTATAGAGACTTAGAAGCTTTGTCCTAATCCATCTGTACATTTAAAACTTTGGTGAGTAGAGAAAAACAGCTGGCCTGATCTGCTGCAGGAAACAATCAGAGTTTTCTCAATGTCTACTAGAGGCAAAGGACCATGTGCTTCACACATATGTACATGTTCAGTGAGTTAGAAAAGTCAGCTTAGAGACATGGACAAGTCATCAAATTTACTGCCCACAACTCAAAATTCAATCAGAGTTCCATGTGCTTTGAAACATCAAGCTATCTATCCAGGCTTCTAATTGTCCTGGACAGAAGCTTGGTCAAAATCGACAAACTGTAACGTTCTTGAATTTACCAACACAAATTGAATCCATGTTGGGGCATACAACTCTCAAGCTACCTATCCAAGACTTCTTTGTCTAGGTATGCAGCTCAACCCAAATCAATCAAGCTGTAGAGTGTAAGGTTTTCTGCAACTTGGAGAGTTGCTGTGAACTGCACACTAACAATCTCATGACAATTGTAAACATAATCTTCACTGGGTAGTAACATAATCTCACGAGAATTGTAAATATGCAGTCAAACCACTAGCTTGAAACCATACAATTCTGCTCAGAAGTGTACAAGTATCAAAAGTGTTTCAAGAGCAAAGAGTACACCTGATCAAGCCATTCTCATTACAATTGGGGCACCGTTTCACATCATAGGTATCTGTGAGGATCTTGCAGCTTCCGTTGCATTCTGTACAGGGCACAAAACGAATCCCTCCACAACAGTCACAGACTTGTCTAGAAATTCGTACAGGCAAAGTCTTGACCAAGTCAGCGAGCAAGGCGTCCTCATGCAACTCGAAAACTTCTTCTGCTCCCCCTATGTAGTGACCCTTGATGAAAACTCTAGGGACTGGCACTGGTTTCCCAAAGAGGGCTTTGAGCTCCTCTCGGAAGCCGGCATGCATTGACACATCTCTTTCATCCACATACACATTGAAGCTCTCCAGTATCATCCTCAAGTTGTTACAGCTTTCAAATGTTTTTCGAATCCCCCGTAAGCTGGTCGTGTATAGCACAACTCTGTCCTGTCCGCCTGGAGGGCACTTGAGTTCATACCTTGACAGAGGATCCAGATCCTTCTGCTCCTCAACATCAATGGGTGAGACCTCCTCACAAGAAGATGTCTTTTTCTTAGTGCATCTCATTGTCAACAGTGAAACAGACTTCTGCATTTCTGAATTGGTAGTTTTGGTTGTTGACTCCTGCTGCTGCTCATAGAAGGTCCTATGTGAGCTATGCTGCTGCAAATTGTCACTTTCCATCCAATGGAACTTAGGGCTGTCATCGTCTAAAGTGCTGATTGAGCAAGAAGTCACCTCTCCATCACTACCTACATGACACCAACCATCAGATGCATCTGAATCATGCTCCAATGAATCTGCAAAGTCTGCCAAGATGTCAGGATCAAATAGATCCATGTCGTCGTTGCCATGAGCTTCCTGCAAACAGTCTGCTGCTTTCAGATTCCGACCACTGCCTTGTGGTGCACATACTTCTGTGAAGTCATGCTCCACAATGAGTCTGTTTGTGCCATTTGTTCGGTCTTGATGTACAGAGTAGCTTGAGTTGAGAACATGAACAGCATTTCCAAGCATTTGTTTCAATGTCGAGGAAGCAGGTGCGCCTGCATCAAACCCATGAGTACTCATGGAATGTGATCTTGACTTTTGATCCAGAGATTTGTAGCACTGTGCCATCTTCTCGTCCATGTCAAGTGCTTCATTGGCAAGAAAAGTACTAGCATGGGAATCTGGCAACAAGAGCAATGGAGAAGTGCTGCTAGGGTTTGATCTGTCTTCAACTTCAAGTCCCTTCATGAGCTCCCAAGCATCAATGATTTCTATTTCCTGATCTTTCACATCCGCCTTGAAAATTTGCTGTTGCTGCTGCTTGATCAAGGGTTTGATCCTATCATCCTTCTCATGTTCGCATAAGATTGAGTTTCGAACAACACCCAAATCAGCCCATGAATTCGACAACGCAGAACTCTGGTACAACAACGCATCCATTCTTGGTGGCATAGAGTCCCACTTCTTGACGCTCTTGTACAAGGGTGCAGCAGGTCTGTCGCTTCGACCTGCAGCTCCAGCAGTGATGACAGATGCGAGGCCGCGAGCGGCAGCAGTATTATCCGGCGACTCCACCAGCTTCATGAATCCGCCGGTGGAGGTACTGGCCGATGTGAGCGCCACTGTGTGAGGGTTGTACTGCAAGTCTGCCTTCTTGGGTGGAGGTGGTGTGCGATAGTTCGACACGGAAAGGCTTCTGAAAGGACCTCTTTCTCTGTCCATTTGCAGAGTTGTAAGACCGCTGGATTTTGATGTGTTGCTTCCCATTTTTTTGGGTAGGGTTCCAGATCAAATGGGTCGCGGCCGCAGATCTTTTCACTAGTTCAAGCTTCACAGATCAGAAGGAACCCCAGAACTACTACAACACGAATCTATATTCTCCTACATGAAGCTGCCCGATTGTTTCCAAAGGAAGAAGAAGAACGTGAACTTCCCGTCAGAGATGTTCGGAATTAAAACTTCAGCAAAGAAACAGCAATCAGCCAACCAAAAAGGATTGCCGCTCCTCTAGAATCCAGCCCTCCAGGTTGAATCTCCGAAACAGAATCAGGTTTTTACCTTTTCCAAAGCAGTCGTGTTCTCAGCCAAATCTGAACGCAGAAGAATCTAGTGTAGAATCCACACCTCCAGGTTGAATCTCCGAAACAGAAGCTAGCTTCATTACCTCCAAAGCAGCAGTGTTCTGAGACAAAATCTGAACGCAGCAGGATGTAATCTAGAATCCAACCCTCTAGGTTGAATCTCAGAAACAGAAGCAAGCTTTACCTCCAAAGCAGCAGTGTTCTCAGACAAATCTGAACACAGATTAATCTACTCTAGAATCCACCCTACGTCCTTTTTCTCTTCTCTTCTGTTCTCTTCCCTCCCCTTCCTTCATGTGATTGAGTGATCTGATTTTCCAGGAGACAGAAAGCTCAGGAATATCGAGTCCTTGCTAGCGTGCGTGGAGTCTTCGCTTCCCTCCCGGCGGCTCTTCCCTCCTCTCTCCCTCCTTCCCTCCCTCGCTGGCTCGCTCGCTTCCCAGTAGTGTCTAACTTTTGGCCAACACGTTTAGTTGCATTTCCTAGCTCCAGGCTCGCCAAGCTTCTGAGTTCTGACATGAATATAGCCAAAATGAGAAATTAAATATGAAATTGCTAAAATCAAGTTCCTTTTATGAGATTTTTAGTAGCCACAATTCAACCAGTATTTTTTATTAAAAAAATATTACCATACTTCTTTCTATGTATGGTTAAACTTTAAAAGTAAAGTACGAAAAAGTACAGTAGAAGGAAGGATCAGTTTTTTTGTGAGGGGGCGAAATTTCGCCAAATTTCGACTGAAAAATAAGATTTCGACCTATATACAAAGGATATTCCATTCGAAAAATGGCCCAAATTCGCCAGATTTCGAAAATAAAACTTTCCAAATCACCCGAATTTTATGATAAGTCCCCCTAAGGTAGCCAAAAATATAGAAGAATTCTGGTTTTTTTAAAAACTTTCATATCTAGTCTGTAGCCAAATCTGGCTAAATCATCTTATGAATGACACCCACTTCAACTACATCACAATTATTATTTTTTAAACCCCTGGGAAGTATGATGTTCTTAAAAAAATTATTTTCATATTTATCTTGTAACCAAATTTGGCTAAATCTGCCTTTGGACGATCGCCACTTTGGCGCTACATCATAAATTTGACCAAAAAAAAAAAAAAACCATTTTGGTCTCTAATGTCTGTCTGTCTCTCTATGCACATCCCTCCAGTTCTGCATGTCCCTGGACCCCAAATGTCCTTTGCCAACTGTAATGACCGCGTCTTCCTCCTCGAACCCTTCAGCATTTTACGTAACAGTCCGGACTCATCAAGAGTGGACGAAGGGGGAGGGGAGAGGGACCCCACGTTAGATAGATAAATAGATAACCTTGCTGGCTCCCCCAGAGATTTGATGGTATCACAACACATTGTGTTTAACCCTTCCAACACATTTGTGATGATTGATTACAACACTTTTTCCCAGGAATTTTTTTTTGAGGGTTTTTTTTTTTTTTTTTTCCCCCAATTTTATGAGGTAGGTGGACTGGTGATCATTCACAAAAGGACAAGTAACCAAATTTGGCTAGAGGTTAAAGAGGAAAGTAAAATTATTGTGTGGGACATAAGTTAGTGTGATTCATTTCCATTAGTTCATGGGTGCGCTTTTGTTTTTTATTTTGTCATTTTTTATTTTGGAAGGAGTCACATTAATTGGCCCATCTCCCAAGTTTTTTGGAACATTGGGCAACTCCCCCCCCCCCCCAAGAGAACCACTCTTTTGACCCCTGAAAATATTAAGTCGGCCAAAGAAATTGAATGCAGTCAGTACAAAAGTATTGCTGCAATTGTTTTCCCCAGTCTGCCCTAAGCCCCATTCATATTTTCTAAATAAAATTGCCTGATACCTCCTCGGCACGTTTTGCACCCATATCCTCTCATGTTATGAATGTTTCAAATGGCACATAACATGCTCAGTGACATGTTACATACCCCTAATACCCATAACATGTCTCAAACATGCATAACATGGACCCAAAATGTATTTAGGTATCACAAGGTATCAACAATCGGGGCAAAGGGCACATAACATGCCCAGTGACATGTTACATCCCCCTAATACCCATAACATGTCTCAAACATGCATAACATGGACCCAAAATGTGTTTAGGTATCACAAGGTATCAACAATCGGGGCAAAGGGCACATAACATGCCCAGTGACATGTTACATCCCCCTAATACCCATAACATGTCTCAAACATGCATAACATGGACCTGGTCTTGAGAAATAACTTGAGAACTTGGGGAACCTGATGAGAACCGTATGAGAACATGATGAGAGCACATAAAGAACAAGCGGAAAAAAAATCCTCCCTCCCTCCCTCCCTCTCTGCCCCTAAGAAAAAAACTGTACCCCTCATGCGTGCATGTTGAGCCTTCTCATTGGCTGCATGAAAGTTTTTATTTCCATAACTATTTGTCATCATTTTTGGCCTGGGCTAATGGCAAGGGCACAACTATGAGACTATGGTATGTCCCCAAATTTCTGCCCCTGCCATTAGCCCAGGTCAAAAATGGTGACAAACAGTTTTGGAAATAGAAATTTCATGCAGCCAATGGGAAGGCTCAGCATGCACTCATTATGGACCCTGTTTTTTTCCTTTTGGGGGTGGGTTGGGGGGAGTTATAGTTTGTTTCTTTCTTGTGTGTTCCCAATCTGTTCCCAACATCTTCTGTTGTCATTCCTCAAGTTCCCATGGTGTTCTATAAGGCGTTCCCAATAGCACCTCAATTTTATCTGATATGGTTTGCCCAAACTTCAACTCTATGATGATGTGATGAGTTTTTGGCGTTTTTGCCTTTTGGCTTTTCTCCAAAGTTCAACTCTCATGCATATAACCTGAAAGGTTAGGCTGTTGGGAAATACATTTGTTCCTATTTTGCAACTGGGATCCAAAGAGGTGCTTCCATTTGAGAGTGTTCAATGTTCCAAAAGAATTGCCAATGGACCAATGAATATGGCTCTTTCAAAGGAAAAAAAAAAAAGTTTTGAGCACACTCATGAACTAATTAATATGAATCACACCATGTCTAAATCTGACAACTTTGGCCCCATTTTTCTCCAAAAACAACCTTTGTGTGATTTGGAGCCCCATTTTTTGGGTCACCCAAGTGGCCCAACAATTTTTCCCCAAAAAAGCACTTGTGTGTTACCATAGTAAAAACTAAAAATCAGAAATATTTTTGGGTTGCTTCAAAACATTATAGATATCCCATCACTAGACTAAATCGGAGTCTTTGAGTCCAAATTTAATCTTCATTCCCTTAACTATTAACTCTAAGAGGCCTTACTCAAGAAGGTGAAGGTACCAGTGAAGATGCTGGTTCACCCAAGAGATGGGCCATATGGGGCAGAGCCATTACACAATGAGCTGCTTGTTTTGTATTTGCAGACTCTCCAAGTTGTTGAAGCTTTTGGCCTCAAACTCTCTTTGTTAGTTCAACAACATATAATACCTTATTCCAGAGAATGATTTTGCTCACCAAGTGAAAGATCATTGGAGATATTGACTATTAAGAATCAGGGAGAAAGTATGCAGAGAGTTTCAATTGGGTACCGGGGCCAGTGAACCAGCACCCACCAGCCCACCATGCAGGATGGATGGTAAGTGGTCAGGAAACAGTTTTCTGTTGGGTTCAAGTTGCTTAACTAACCATGGTGGTTAGCTCAGTGCTTTTTTCAACTACCTACCTACTAACAACCCATAAGACTACCCACTTTTATGGGTTGTTAGTAGGTAGTAAAATCAGCCCTCACCTACGTATAAACATCTACTTACCTAGTAGTTTACCTATTTTCCTACCTAGCAACCTATATATGAGATCTAGGTTACAGAATTGGTTACCAATGTCAAATCAAATATTAACTCAGTTGAGATTTCATCCACAAGTGAGTAACATCGGCCATCCAGTGAATGGTGTGCTGGTGGGTGCTGGTTCATTGTGGCCCATTTGGTTTCACATTTTGAGGAATGTTGAAACATAATGGGCAGAGCCATAACACAACGAGTCGGTTGGTTTTAGAGTTTAAATCAACCAATCAAATTTCAACTGGCAGTTTGACTCCCGATCAAAATTTTATAAAATGCATGTTCTATGCAGATAGGTGAGGATCAATTTTTGGATAATTTTTTAAAAAAATTTGACTATCAAAATGCAAACTGTCAAAATTGTCAAAGGGTTTGGGTTTTGGACTCAAATTCTCCTTCCTAACTAACTTACTTCAGCAACATGTGTTTAACTTAGTCCAGAAATTTGTTGTGAAGTCAAGTTGAACTTATCACAATTTGCAACAACTGCAAATAAAAGTTGTTTGAAGTGAGCTCCATGAGGTTTTGGATTCACCTCTCTAACAAAACAGTTCATCAACAGGTGCTATCTTTTTAAGCCCCACTGCACCAAATTTGTTTGGGGACCATAGAGGAGAATTGAATCCAAAGCTTCAACAATTCATGAATGACTAGGTAAACCCAATATTATTGTTGTTCTGTTTCAGTTAGCATATCTTCTGAGATTTGTCCTCATGCAAATCTGAATTTTCCTTGTTGTTACCCAGTTCCTTATACCATAGTACCTTGGCAGCTCACACACTAATATTATTATTTATAGAAATGTTGCAATTTTTTGAAAACATTTATGTTAAAAAGAAAAATTATTGTGGAAGAAAATAAAGAATATTTTGAAATATCAGGAATCTCCTGATTTTCAACAAAGAATCTTTCAAATGAATTAATTATTTGGAAAAACACATGTTGAAGCTGCCCTTGTACTAATGCTAATTTTGCTTTCACTTCTTCTTGTGGTAACAAAAGAGCTTCATCCACCCAACTACCCATTTTGCTGGGTAGTAACCTAGGGAATGAACCCTAGGTTATTAACCAAGCTCTTAGGTTAATTGCAACTAGCCCTAAAAGTAGCCTTCAAAGCAAGGCTGCAAAACGAAAGGAGAAAGAAATGACTACTACCTAAAACAAGGCATCACAAACACGCTGGCCCTGCCAATAGGTGAGATGTTGTACATCTACCTACTGTGTCCACACTCTGAACACTGAAAAAAACAGTTCCAATCTAAACAGTCTAAACACTTTCACGAAAGAAACTGGTTCATCTAATGTGAAACCGGTTCTCATAAGGTAAAACCTTCCAAAAGTTGGACCCAATGTGATAGTCCAGGGCCCAATAAAGGTAACTTGAAATATTGTAAATTAGGTGGGCACGAGGGTAAATTAGAGACAATGTATTGGACTATGGTTAGTAAAGGAAAAGGAGAGGAATTGGTGGTGAATGTGTAAGGTAGAACAAATATGAAGGTTTAGGGGTTAAGAATTCTGAAATTAGGAAGCCATGAAATACTAAGGTATCAACCAAATGATGAATGAAAGAATCTAATTTACACTAAATATCAAGGTTTAGTGATGAAAATAGTTGTGACATTGAGAAGTCATGAAAAATTAAGTTACAAAAGAAATGAAGGAGTGAGTCTTCTAAAGAAAACTTAATGAAATTTGGCTAAAGTGAGGGTTCAATTGAGGGGGGAAAAAACATTGGATAGTACAAGTTGATGGTTGCTCCATTCAATTACCAAACAAAAAGTGAAACTATAGAAACAATAATTATCCAATTCGAATAAAAAACAACTTTAAGAACATATGCAATGAGAAGAGTTAAAGTTATGAAAGGTTAGGAGGATTAAAAAGATATTGGGTTATGGGCTATGACCTATGCATGAAAGCATAGAGAATTTGGTCGTGTTCCCACAACATTGTTAGTTCTTAACTTAAAAAAGTTCGACTTCATAATGATCATCAAACATTTGCTAAACAAAATCTTATGTCTTTCTGCAATAGTTACACAAGTGAAAAACATCATGGATTATTTGTGTTATGTTTAAAAACAATGAAGTTACCCTGACATTAAGTAATATACAACAACAAACATGTCATAAAGCATATCAAAAGGGAATGGGTAAATATGAAAGCAAACATACTCATGTGAAAAATCAACTGCTGACCTAGAATAAAATGAAAGTTCAATAATCGTTTGAAAAGCTACCATGAGTAACATGATTATGACCAAAACTAAATTAATAGTTTAATTTTGTGGTGTAAACCAAAGTGCAAATGTTGGAAACAACCCTTCATAAAAATAAAGTGCAATTCCAAAAACTTCAAAAGGCATTTGATAGCAAGCTTAAAGAAATGTTGAATGACTATTATATTAAGATAAAGTGAGTTGTTGGAATCTTATAAAAGATTTTTGGTTATATTTCGTTAAATATCACATACTTTATAAGCACAAAGGCATCAACACACACGGTACGACCAAGGCCTTTATCCATTTCTGCATGTAGACCTTTACTAACTAATGTAAAATTATGTGCAAAATATAAATTAACCAATTAACAATACAACCATGGAAAAAATTTCACAAAATTTTGTGAAGATTTTTCTGACATTTCATATCTTTGATAATTGAGCATTGCACAAATATTTGATTAAAATAAAAATGCGTATGCCACATCAAATGGAATTGGACTCTCTTCATATTCCTTTCACACAATGACTATCATTAAGATTAAGATTCAAGTATTAATTTCACTCCACTAAATTTATCAACTATGATGAATAAGTAATTTTTTTATCGTGATGAGGAACACTTAAGTCCATTCGCATATGGAGTTAAGTCAATGTTAAATCAATGTTTATTCATTGAAAAAAATAATATTATTCAAACATGTAATGTTAACTAAAACCAAAAACATTGAAATGGAATCTTTGTTGCCACACAATGTTAAGTTAATGGTAAGGGGAATGTTACTTATCACAAGAAGAAATTATGAAATTTGGAATTTTTGACAAAAAACAAAATGTTATGTGCATGGTTTAAAAATGAATTGATAAACCAATGTTTTGATGTTAAACAATTTAGTTTGTTTCAAAATTCTACTTGCCATTAATAATGTCTTCTAACTTTGTCAATATCATATAAATGAAGTTTTTTTTTGTTCACCATTGCCAATGCCCTTTTGTCTTGTCATCATTTTCACAAAGTTTTTACCACCTAATAACATTTTCCAAGATAATGTTGACAATCATCGACATTCTCCAAAGCAACATTCTCCAAGATACTATAGACTCTAATCCATTCTCCAAGATATTAGAAGGCCTTCCAACTTCATAGAATGGAAATCTTTGGAGGAATCTCAAGCCAACACAACAACAATCCTATTGATGAAGAAAGTAAGTGCACTCATCCTTTACAACTAGTCCATATTTCAGTTAGTTTTTAATTTATAAAACAAATAATGCAACATTTATTAGTAATTATGTCTAGATGATTTTTTTGAAACGACAAAACATGTCGATGACACAAGCAAACAAGGTGTATCAAAGAAAAAAACAAGGGCAAGAAGAAAATTTTCAACACTAGTTTTGATCCATCATTTTAAATGCATGAACAAGGAAACCAAAGCAACCAAATTGGGTGTATAGAGAAAGGATGGCCTTCATCAAAGAAAAAAAGAATGAACATGTAATGTTTTTTGATAAGGTTAAACCATGGGATTAGTTTGAAACAACTATAGTTAATTGGAATATTTTTTTTGTTATTGTCATGAATGTCAGTTGCTTTCAACACATGTGAATGTACTTATGTGTAAAAAAAGGGTTTTTGACTTCTTCCAAGGAATTGGGCAAAATGAAGATTATTAGACAATGGGCAAACATGACAAGGTTGTTCTGCACCTTCCTTAGTCTTTTAACAACACCTTCTATGACATTATTATAGAATTCATAAGGAAGAGGCCCATAGTCAATCCTTCCCATATTTGGGATTTCATGAAAAACTAAAATCACATTTACAACATTGGAAAAACAATTGATATTAATAAAAGATGAAATAATGATGATTATGGGTCTCAAAATGCTTCAATAATAATTGATGTGTCTCGTCAAATAATGCTTTTAGCAATGTATATTAATCCAATCAACATTGTCATAGTTCACAAAAGTTACAAAAAAAATTGAAATGCATGTGACATACCAATGCTCATTGTGGTGTAGACTTTAATGTCAATTATAATCAACAATACACCAATTCACACAACGTTCAACACCCCTATGCACACACACCATAATTGGTGAACAAAGCTAATTGAAATGTATATGAGATGGTGCATAAAAAGTTGTTGGTAACAATGGTGTCAAATGTAACTATTCATCTACACAAAAGTCCATGGTTAAAGCAACATGTAATTTTAAAAATAATTGCTAGTCAATTCTATTGATCACTTTGGTAGAAATTATACATTCCAACCTACACAAAAATCTATGTTAGAGTAACAACTTGTTTATTTCAAATGTAAAGATAAGGTCATTAATGACATTTAGATGAACATGGTTGAAGTGATTATAAGCTTAACAAAGGTGATGAACATGGTTCTTACTGATAACAAAGGCTAATTATTGTCAACAACAACTAAATTCCACAACAAAATTTAATCTATTTGTGAGAATTGAAATTAATGAAAAGGAAGCAGTTACAAATGACATGTAGTAATTTTTTGCATATGTTGCACACAAAAAAACAACATTGCAATGTTGATTGAATTTTATTTATCGATTTTTGAAGCAAAATGAAGGTTAAAGATTAAACCTTTTCTACAAACCATGTGAAAGATTGTTGACATTTTAAAAAATTGTTCAATTTTCTACACATTGCATCACCAAACCTCTCTTGCACAAGCAATATTGGATGAAAACATAGTCAAAAGAACTAAAGGCACCAAGGTAAAAGTTTTTTCCCAAGGATTGTACATGACACGTGTCATTTTTGTGTTGGTTTATAACTTAAAATTTTGTATCTTGGATAATTAGTTTAACACTACATGTTAGATATAAATACATTATGCATTCATGCCTTTTATCACATAAATATGAACAGCTTTTGTTAAGGTGACATTTTCAAAATCCATAATTTTCAAAGTGAAAAGCACACTTGAACCAAATGTATTCAAATCGATTATAAAAACAATTTTCATTAGTTCAAGTCTTTTTGCCCTCTAATCATCAATGTCAAAATCCTCTCCAATTTTCCAAAGGAATGGCGTACATTTAATAGAAAAAAAGACATTTGAAAAAAAAAAATTGGCCATTTTCAAAATTTGAGTGCTTTGAACATGCAAAAACATTTTGGATTTATGTCAAGCTTTGAACATATAAAGTTTGCAATAAATGAAAAATATTCCAAAAACATTTATGCCAATTCAAATTATTATGCTTCCGTTGTGATATTTCAAACATACAAAAATGTAGTTTTAAGGAATGTCCATACACTTGGGTGGCTATTTTGATTGTGTTTTTACTCTATTTCCAATTTATTGATACGTATGAAATTAAAATTAATAGGGGATCCACAAAAAGGTTTGATAATGAAATAATTAAAAGGACATTCTAAACCCTATGGAACACCAAACATGCACAGCAACAAAAAAATCCAAATTTATGAAGGAGATCCAAAACATTTCAATAGCATTAATGGAGTAGTTTCTTGTGCACTTGCAAAAACACAAAAACAATGTATGTTAAACAAAAATGTTATTAATAAAAAAATCAAATGCCTTGCAAGGACCTTTGATGTAGTAATTAAACAACTTTTTACACACATAGAAACATAAAAACATCGAATGCAAACAAGACTTTTAACTTAACAAAAAAAAAAACACGCTAAGGAAATAACAATTTGTATATGTAAAAACACTATTACAATGAATGGCATTGAATGCAACACAAGATTGTTAGTACTAAAAGCCAAGGGCATAACCAAGCATATAGCAATATTGCAAAGCAAGGTCATAAAGCAAAATTGTAAAGTGAGATTACAAAATAAAACCTTAAATTGAGAAAAAGTAAGGTGTTTTAATGCATTATCCTCACACATGCATATGTCAAAAGAACAACTTTGGTGCATTGATTTGAAAGAGCTTCTCACACACAATGCCAAAAACTCAAGAAAAATTCACAAAACAACACTTCAAATAAAGATTGCAATGCAAAGAACTTTGATGAATTATTTTTACACATGCAACTGATAGAAACAAAATAGCAATATTACAATTGGAGTTCCAACGCATTTATGAAAGAGCTTGTCACACATAGAATTAAAAAACCCAAGGGTAGATCACAAAACAACATTACAAAACAATATCAAGGAGCTTCGACAAACTATTCCACTTAAAGAAATTTGTAAATTTATGAATACAATTTTAGTCATAAATGACATTTGTGATTATTACAATGTGTAATTGCTTAGGACAAGTTGTAAAAAACATGTGCAACTTTGTAAAAGACACCACATGGCACCCAATTGTACGTATAATCACATACCTCTTGTAACTATATGGGAATTTTTGTCCATTGCCTTGGATAACCATCCATTTAACATGGCATTGGTCAATCATAAGATGATGCAATTGCCAAGGTTTACAACTACCTATATGACTACATTTATAATCATATAGGTAGTCACATATGGTGCCACAAACTTGAATTCCTATTTCATTAGAGTTCCATAATTGTGTTGGTTGTAGATCAATTGTAAGTTATTATAAAAAGAGTTATAAGAAGTGGGTGTCAACCCTTGTGTTTTGTAAACTTCTAGTCCTACTTGTTGTATGTTAACTTATGGATGTTTGCATTTGAACTAGAACCACCAATTGTTGCTTAGTATTCCATCCTGGAACAATGTAGCCCTTGTTTATGTTAGTTCTACAACCTTCATTTTAAGTTGTTGTAGGCTAATGGATAGTCCATATTCTTACATTGCTAATGTCCATGTAATCATTGTTGCATCCTCTTTTTCTATAAGCACACCTCCTAGCGCCATCTTCTTGGATTTGGTTTTTCCATTCAGGTGATAAAAAAAGGAGTTCATTGGGATGTTCCATGATTTGTTGGCCCTCTTTAAAGAATGTGTCCTTCTCTTAATAACATCCATGGCTACTTTTAATGTTTCATTTGTCCACATGCTTCTTCTAGTTGTTGAAGGCACTTAATTTAGTTGTGTTGTTACTCTTTTTCTTTGTGTGTTAAGAGCAGGGGGAAAATTCTCCTTATTTGATGCAAGATCTACAACTTGTAAATCCAACATGCTGCTTCGTATCCCATGAATTGTGCAATTCATGATTGTTTTTCTTTTCTTGGTGCTAGACTTTAACAACTTGGTGAAGTGCATTTTGGCCCCACCAAGGGTATGCCTTTTTTTTCCTTGCAAACAACCCATAAATCCAAAAAATGTAATAAATTTTAAAATTTTGCTATAACATGTTCATGGATTACTATAGTAGAGTATAGTAATTTATAAAATTTTGCAAAATCATCCCAATTTAAATCAACATCTTCTGTTGTTGTGCATGTAGTGGGGAAAAATCTATAGGAATTATTGATATGACTTAGTTGATCCCTAACTCTCTTGAAGCTCCTTGATGTAGCATTTCGAACTATGGATTTCAGTCATCTAAATATTTTTGGAACTTGTAATTATAGGTTTGATTTACAATTTCAACTTGTATGTTTGATGTTAATCCTTCTTTTACATGCTCCATTTTCACCTTTTGTAGATATGCTTTTGAACCTAGTTCTTGTTTTTCTACTTGCTCTAATTTCTCTTTGAGATTTGTTTTCTACAAATAAATTTTTAGACTTGGACTATCATTCTTTACATGTTCTACTATCACTGGTAGATCATATTTTTTAACACTATAACATTAAGACCTATAAATTCTATAAATTCTAAACAAAGTTTGAATTGTTCTTCTACCCTAGTTTGTAGAGGACATATTTAGAGCTTAGATTATAAGTACAAAATGATCATGAAAACCTTGCTTAAATTTAAGCTTTGATTTGCCCCCTTTTTTTTGGAAGGAATATAAAATTCTTATGCATAGTATGAATATGTAAGGATTATCCTTTGGGGACTAATAAATATGTTGCCAAAATAGAATGTCCTTTTGTTGATTCTTGTGCATTGTATCCTTTTTAGGTTTAGGGTTTTATTAATGAACAGTTTCATGCCCTTTAATGGGAGGCTAAGCTCTTATAACCAAACACTTTTATTTATTTATTTGCATTTTGTTTATCTTGGTTATTTGTCAAACCCACCTTTAAAAGGTTCATTGTCACTATATTTGTTTTCAAGTATGTGCATTACAATGCGATGGTCTTTTCCCATAACCAAACATGATTATATATAACATTGTGCCTTTTTAAAAAATAATTATTTTTTTCCACAACCATAACTGCACAAATTTTTTTTGTTTGGATTATATAAAAAAACCAAACACATTTTTTCAAGATCAGGCATTTGGTCATAAAGTTACATTTAAATGCTTACACAAATGACTACAACCTTTCACCAATGTTGGTATGCACAACAAGAAGGGTGTTTGGTCTCCGGGTGATGTTTGGTGGGGTGCATTTTAACCTTAAGATGTTTAGGTTTTTTTCCTTGGGCGAGGTGGGGTTTGGATTCTATGGAACTTGATGTTTTGAATGGGTTCCCACCATGTCCAATGAGGTGATGTGACATGCACTTTAGAGGATTAATATATTTTTCCGTTTGGGAAGTGGTATTTTTGAATTTTGATGTTCCCAATGTTTTCCCATCAAGTTTTCAAATTGTTCAAATAGGTACTTCTATAATTCAATTTTGGGAGTGCAAACTTCGTGTTGGTGGAGTGCCTAAAGTTTCAGAATTTGTTTTGGTGATGGACCAATCAATGTGACTCATAGCCAAAAAAACAAAAAAAAACATTGAGATGCACCTCACAACTAATTAATAGAACCAACAAATATACTTAGGTTTTCGAACTGCAATCAGCCATCTCATTGGGTCCTTGAAATTTGTATTCCTGACATTGGTTGGGATCATTTTTGGCTAGAACTGAATAATACCCCTTTCTAAGAGCCTGGGTACCTATATTAGGGACTCCTCGAGTACCTACCCACGGAACAGAAGAAAATATTTTGTAAGTGTCCAATAGGTGACGTTGCTTGGTTTTTTTCGGTGAGTCAGTGACTTTACAGCTCAGATTGGTACCTAGCTAACCGTGAAGGACACACAGATGATAAACGGGTGGGGGTTGGTAGGGCTTGTGGATGTTTCTCATCCATGGCTTCTTCGTTTCCATCAACGGCCAAAAGGGGTGAACGCCGCGCGTCGGTCTCCCTCGGATTAGGGGACCCGTCCCGGTCCTACCGGTCTCCGGTCGCCGCTTACCGGGACACCTGCCTGCGCCTCAGCTCCAGGGAGGAGGAACCCCGTGCGCGCGGCTTTGCTTGCCCTGCTCCTCCTCTGCTTCTCGCCATCGCCAGTCTGCCTAACCCTGCGATCGGCCACATTTGCCTTGGACTACTGCCGCGGAAGTCGCTTTGTTATCAGTCTCTTCACGTCTGGGAGGCAAGATCTGCTCGAATCCGAGGTAAGATATCCTGCAATTTGGTGAAAAACTGTGTACTTGTGTTTGCCCGTGTTCTTTGTTCTCTTTTTCTTCTTGTTGTGTTCCGGTTTTGTTGGGGGCTTCGTTGAGGTAATCCACGACGTGTCTCGTACGAGATCTGCGGGAGAATCATGGTGAAGAATGCTTGGTTTTCTAGAATCTTTTTGGAGCTTCTTGTCGTCTGTTTTTTTTTTCGCCTTGGATGCCCAGAGGAAAAACAGGCCGGCTTGATGAGTTGTTCCTATGCTCCTTTTCCGTGAGATTTATTCTTTCCGGAGTTTTCCTACTGCGGCTGTCGAGACTGATGATGATGATGATGAGTTCCAGTTTGGACCTCGGGTGTCTTCCACATTCGGTTGTTTAGATCGGATCCTATGACTCCATCTTTTGGACTCAAATCCGTTAACTGTTGTAACGGTGTGTGCGCGCTTGTATATGTGTTTGGCAGTTCTCTAGAGGGGGCTCAAAGGGAAGAGTCGGTCGGACAAGATGGTTGCCAATGGCGATGCGCTTCCGGAGTACGAGTGCCAGCCGTTGCTCGGTATGCATATATATTTTCTCTCTCTCTCTGCCCTCTGTACCTCGCCTCCCCTTACTTCCTCTCTCTTTCTCGTTCATGAAATCGACCTTCCTTGTTTCAGCTTAGTTCCATCTGCTCCAGGAGCTTGAAGGGGTTCTCAGATTGCATCTCAGATGACATACTCATCTTGCCTCCACATCAAAATCGAAAGATATCATAAGCATTGCTCATCCAGATTGTGTTGTTCTGAGGGAGATTAGCAGCCTATCAGGATGTGAGTAGAAAGGGACAGAATTTTATTAATAAGGGTACAAAATTGGGGCAGTATTTTGCTTCTTTGCTCTGATTGCAGAAGCAGAAAGCAAGGCTCTTGTGCATCTTGGTAGTCCAGTGCTTGTAACTCTCATCACCATTGTGATCTGTGATTGCTATATCCTCTTAGATTAACTGTCTTAAACGCCTGTAGTGGGGCTTGCAATACACAACCCTGAATTAGGTCATAAAAATGCTTATGACCGGTGCTCTCCCATTTTCCAATCTTTTCCACATCCTTGGTGGAATGTTGAATCAATCTAGAGCTAGAGTAACACAGATAGCAATCCATGGTGGGACTGTTGGGAGCTGATGTCTTGGTTTTTCTGGCTTTTTGACTCGTGAACCTGGCTTCAGTAAGAACTTAAGAAACATTGCTTTTTGGTTCACATGATGAAAAAAGACTAAGTCCTGAGATGAACTGCACAATTCTCATCATCAATGGTTGAACTGTAGAGTAGTTGAAGAGAGGTCTTGTTGCATTGCCTGTTTGATGAACTGACTGAGCTACTTGGCAGCTAGAGGCTTTGCATGGACTGGTTACCACTCTAGAGACGATGTTTGAAATTGGATAATGGTAGCTAACATGAAGAAATTCCTTGTGCAGAGTATAGAACTGTTTCTGGAGTTGCTGGGCCTCTTGTTATCTTGGAGAAAGTCAAGGTATACCTCAGACCTATCATTGGCCATGGATGGGTTTTCTCAGATTGGTATGCTCTATTTAGGAATGTGTAGGCTCCATTTGATGTGTGTTTCTTGTTTGTCTGAAATTACCATAAGTCCTTATGCTGGAGACCAAGGACTCACATTCACATTTGTTGTTCAGCTTCAATTCTTGTTTAATACTAGGTCTCTAGCTTCCAACAGTGAGAACTTCAGTTTGGAGAGAGTGTACTAATTCACAGCTGGTTGTTTTATTCAACAGGGTGCCAAGTATCAAGAAATTGTAAATTTGCGGTTGGGTGATGGCACCAAACGTCGTGGTCAGGTTCTGGAAGTTGATGGTGAGCGTGCAGTTGTGCAGGTAATTACCACTTCACTCTTTTCCAAATCCATTGCTACATATGCAGACATGGAAGAGAAACTTCAATGGATGGTTGTTGGCAGAAGTCTTTGATGTGGACTGTTTTGCCCTGTTTTAGCTGTAGTTTATTCCTTGTTACACTTCAGGTAATCTTGGTCTTCTGTATACCAAAAGTAAGAGGACTTTTCCTAGCCCATACTTGAGCACATGAGTTACACCTGAGCTGTTATTGAGAACCTTACTTAATATAAAGTGCAAGAGTTATGGAGTATCTCCTATCCTAATGCATGTGAGGAGCAAGTGTTCTGTTTCATATATGTGCAAGTTTGATTGAACAGGTTTTTGAAGGGACTTCAGGTATTGATAACAAGCACACCACAATTGAGTTCACCGGAGAGGTGGGAATCCATGCTGTTGGCATATGTTCCCAATGGAAGTTGTCTAGTTTCTTGAACTGAGGATTCTGTCAAAGTGCATTGTGCTGCAATAGCTACACATTATTGGATGCAGATGGCAAGTGGATTGATCCACTCTGTTCACTTGATCTTTGTTGCTTCCTTGATGGGGCAGGTGCTTAGAACACCTGTATCCCTGGACATGCTTGGGCGTATATTCAATGGATCAGGCAGGCCAATTGACAATGGTCCATCCATCCTAGCAGAAGCATACCGTGATATTTCAGGTGTGTGACTGTATTTTAGCTATCTCAGCTCATTAGATGCTTTCCTGCCTGATAGAAGGTTGTGAAGTGGGGATGGGAATGTTCCCCTGAACTGAAGGTAAAAAGTAGATACCCTCAAGGGATGAATAAGGGTGCATTAAGAACTTCTTGTACCTGAGTTACAAGTTGTTGATCTGAGTGTTGAGGACTTTTCTTGAGCAGGTGCTTCCATAAACCCCAGCGAGAGAACCTACCCTGAGGAGATGATACAAACAGGAATTTCCACCATTGATGTCATGAACTCTGTTGCCCGAGGACAAAAGATCCCGCTTTTTTCAGCTGCTGGGCTTCCTCACAATGAAATTGCAGCTCAGATCTGCCGGCAAGCTGGTTTAGTGAAGAGATTGGAGAAGCATGCTAATCTGCTAGAGGTAATGTGAACTTTCTGTCATCCTTGTTTGGTTATGTGTTTGGTATGTGTATTAAGGTTACCTTTTGATGCACATGTGTTGTTTCACTTCCAGTCTGATATCCTGAGATCTCATCTTTCTTTTGATAAGGCTCATAATTTTAACGGTGTAAAGTGTGGCCCTTGTCTCCTGTTTCTTTGTGCTGTTTGGAAGTTTCATAAAAATCTGATTAAACCTAGATTTATTTGTGCAGCCAGCTCTACTTCCCTTACTGAAGTTTCTTAGTGGCAGAGTCTGTTTTCAAAGCTATGTTTCCTGCAGTCAATGACCTTTGGGTGTTTAAACTCAAAAAGGCTGATGTTCCTTGTGTTGGTGGTTAGATTCTCAATGACTCTACAGGAGTGGTGGAGCTAATAAGAAACTTAATCTTTTGAGTCTGAAGTTGATAAAGCTTCCCCACTCGTGTTGCAGTCTTTTGATTTCTCAACTCTATACACTAAAATTGACCTAATGGATCTAAAAGCTCATATGAGAGTTCTGATAATAAAGTGTTTCATTGGATGTTGAAGCTTCATCAATTTAAGTTTTTGATGGTTCAAAAAACAGCTTTGAACTTTAGGTTTTTGTGGCTGAAAAATAAAGAAGAGATAAATTTGTTTGAAAATGTTCATAGCTTTAAAGTTGCAGAGGCTTTAGATTTGATCTCTTGGCTGGATTTCTTGTTAGACAATGTGTTTCTTTGTTTTGGTCATTCTGCTTATAGACAAATGCATTGGTATCCCCATGGGTACTAATTGTGCAGTCTATTTGCCAAATTTCTATCTCTTTACCTATGAGTTTGATTCATTAATCATCTCTTGAAGAGTAACACATGTCCTGTTGTGCTTCATTGATTGCCCATGGTTCATAGGTTTGTGGATGATCTTTTTCTTCCTGATTTTCAGACTTTGAGAATTTCATGTACCTAAACCAACACTCTTTTGGCGGCGGCACATACCCAAAAACATCTTGTGAGTTGAATTGTACATCTAAAGGCTTCTCTTGTAATTTCTTGGATCTAGCTGTGAGACAGAGTCCTAAAGGTTTATCCTGTGACATTTTTGACAAATGCTCTCAACCAGAGTATGCAGCTATTGAAATGATTAGATGCCTCATGTTTATTCCAATATCTCAATTACTGGGGTTTATCAATAGTCAATTTTACAGGTTCTCGAGGCTTTGTAGTTGTAAGAAGTTTTTTGTCTTTCAGATGGTCAGTCTTATTGTCCTTTTGAAGATAAAAGGCTACCCTTTAAAGATTCTTCTAAAGAGAACTAGAGGGTTGCTTAATAAAGAAAAATTCCTTTTTGCAATTTCAGCTTTTGGAGTTTTCACAATGATTTTGTTTAGACTATTGTAAGTGGGGAGCTTCTTGTAAGCCCACTTGTCCATTGTTTGTTGCTGCTGGCCTGTCCTTTAGGTTCTTTTCTTCCCTTTCTGTTGGTTTGTTTTTTGTCATGTCCTTGTGTTTGGTCTGTTGCTAGCCAGTAGTATGGCTGAGTCTTCCTGTTGCTTCCAGATTTGCAGCAGAAACTTGGTTTGCAGGTTGGTGCTTTTCACTGGCCTTTACTCACTGTAGGGAGCTGATGAACTCAGTGGGGAAGTTGTTATAGATACATTATCATAAATACTACTGTTGATGGTCCCTGAACAGGTGTGAGACTGGCACTATTGTTCATACCACTGTTTCTTTTTTTTAGGGGGGTTTTTTGTTTGTTTTGTCTTTCCTGGTTTGGAACTTTCTGTGGCTTCTTGAAGAAGTGTTTAACCTTGCTGTGTTTTTTCTTCATCGCAAGAAAGGAGATTTCTCTATTCTTATGAAAGATATGTGTTGTTTCACTTCCATTTTTTTGCACCTACCTGCAGTTTGTTTGTTCATCTTTCCTCCTTTGGCCCCTTTTTATGAACTGGTGTATGCGTGAGCAGGGGTGTTGCCCTCTGTGCCTTTTTCTACTCATTTCCTCCCCAGTTTTTCTTTAGGACAGTGTTGGTAGTGAAATGGTACAAGTGTCACTCTTCCATCTTCATGTTAATGAGAAACACGAAGAACTAAGCAGATGACTAAAATGATTATCTTGGCAGGAAGAGCATGGTGAGGACAACTTTGCTATTGTGTTTGCGGCAATGGGTGTCACCATGGAGACTGCCACCTTCTTCAAGCGTGACTTCGAGGAGAATGGCTCAATGGAGAGAGTCACTCTCTTTCTCAATTTGGTATTGTGAAACAGAGATTTTTTCCACCTAGATGATCACTGCTCCTCGAATTATTTGTCCTCATTTATTATGTGCATGTGAAGTTCCTACTTTCTTGTATACTACTTCTAGCTTCATGACGTATTTAAGTTCTGCATGCAGGCAAATGACCCAACCATTGAACGAATCATCACTCCTCGAATTGCTCTCACTACTGCTGAGTATTATGCTTATGAGTGTGGGAAGCACGTGCTTGTCATCCTTACTGATATGAGCTCCTATGCTGATGCTTTGCGTGAGGTTTGTGCCTCCATTTGCAGTATGGGTTAGGGTTCATTTTGTTTAAGTCTTTGTTGTGAAGGATCCTTTTGATTAATGTTGTTTAGTGGAGAGTGAGGATAAGTCTCAGGATTGAAAGTCAGGAAGTTGTATAAGCATGATACATAACAATGAAATGTGTCCCGGTTGGTGGAGAGATTTGGTATCTATGTGATCAGGTGAAAAGCAAGTGAAGTTCAATCAGCTCTCATGAGGAAATCTGGCTTCACTTTTTTTGCTAACGTAGTTTCTGGTGCATGCAGGTGTCAGCTGCCCGGGAAGAAGTGCCAGGACGACGTGGTTATCCAGGTTACATGTATACTGATTTGGCCACAATCTATGAACGTGCTGGGCGTATTGAAGGCCGGAAAGGCTCCATTACCCAGATCCCCATTCTAACTATGCCCAATGATGGTGGGTTAATTTTACTAGTTCATGTTTGTTGCATTCAATGAGAGTGAAACAGGTTTAGATGGATACATGAGGGAAATATTAATTAGGATTTTGTCTCATGTCCATTAAGGGTGGAATTCAAACATTCTGTTGCATCAGAGAGTATCACACTGTCTGAAGCGTCACACATGGAGATCTGATTTGTTGATGGCCATTATGGCTCTGATTGGATGTTATCACAACATCCAGGCAGTGTGCTTTGAACTCGTTGCCAGCAGCTGGTGAGTTCAGTGAGAAGTCATGGTATTTGGTAACTACAAACTGAAGGGACAGTAACTCTTCTGCAGCTTTTGCTAAGCCATTAAAGTTGCAAGGTTGCTCTAGTTTCAGTGCATACGATCCTTTCTTTTTTTCTCCCTTTCCTTGTCATCTTCCTGTTCTTCTCACTCGAATTTGTGGTAATCTTTACACAGATATCACCCATCCCATTCCAGATCTTACAGGGTACATCACAGAGGGTCAGATTTACATTGACCGTCAGCTGCATAATCGACAGGTAGTTTTTGTTTCTGCTTTTTGTTGGAAATCAAGCTGGAACTAGTGTTTGCAGTCCGTAGTGATGTGAGATTCCCTTTGAAAAGTGCAATGTCTTTCCAGCTCTAGCATTTAATAGCCATGCATGTCTCAGGTGGAAAGACAATATATCTTTTGTGCTGCAGACCTTGATGTGCCTGCTGTCTTTTAAACTCATCACCAGGGGTTGGGAAGTTCAATCCTGTTGAATCAAGTGTCATCACATTATGTTGACCAATTACACATGTTTCTGTGACTGGATGCAGATATACCCTCCCATCAATGTGCTCCCTTCTTTGTCACGACTGATGAAGGTGTGACCCTTTGGCTTCGCCTTGTTGCCATTTGGAAAAAGTGTAAGACAATTGCTCTCTTCCAATATAGATATTGGGTTTACAAGAGTGGGTATGGTGGGAATGCAGAGTGCTATTGGAGAGGGAATGACTCGTAGGGATCATTCTGAAGTTTCCAATCAGGTATTTACTAGTGGCCTTCTACATGACTTCTGCAGAGGATGATGATCTGTGCCAACCGAGAATTTTCCGAATGTCCTTTTTACTGATATTTTGCTGGTGAACTGAACAGATAGAAAACTGAACTGAGATAGCATGCATTTGAAAGTTGAAATAGGTAGAGTGTTTTTGCTTGAGATCCCAATTAAGTGGCAGGCATGTGAAAAGATCTTTTGAAGTATTATCACAGCATTTGGATTGTGGATTGGGAACAGTTATATGCAAATTATGCTATAGGGAAGGATGTGCAAGCAATGAAGGCAGTGGTGGGAGAGGAAGCTTTGTCTTCAGAAGATTTGGTATGGTCTTCTATTTGCTTCTGGAGGACACCATTATACTGTGCTGGTTTTGATTACTCTCCATGCTCTATTCAATAAGATTATGAACAGAGTCAAGAGATTGAAAGTTAAGGCAGCAGTACTGCATTTTGATGATCTGCAGGATAAATCTGTGACTTGCATGTGTTAATCCTATCATTAGGAACTGCTGGTAGTGTTCAAACTAAGTGCATTATGGGTCTGCATTGTCCAACTCCCTTAAAATAATGAGATCTGGAGAAAAGTGCACTTAAGCTTTTTTGCAAGTTTCTAACTGTTTATTATCTGAATTTCATGGCAAGGATCAAACAGCTAATGCCCTATGGATTTGTTTTTTGGTCATATGTCTCATATATGGTGGTGCTTGTCCACTTTAGAGGTTGGGCTTTGTAAGAAAGTACAACTGTCCTGAAATTGGCCTTGTTTGTGGGTGCTTCAGCTGTATCTTGAGTTTCTCGACAAATTTGAACGCAAGTTTGTGGCCCAAGGTGCTTATGACACCCGTGACATTTTCCAGTCTCTTGACCTTGCCTGGTCACTGTTGCGCATTTTCCCACGGGAGCTTCTCCGCCGTATTCCTGCCAAGACTCTTGACCTGTTCTACAGCCGGGACTCAGACCATTAACATGTGGTGTTGCAGGGTGCTTAGATGACTTTCTGTCTAGCATACTCCTCTCTTCATTGTTTGTGTAGCTTTTCCTATTGTAGTATTGTTTCAGTTGCAGTAGTGTGGGTCAAGAGAGCAATCCACAGTCGTCAATTTGAATCCTTGCTATGTATTCCCCATGGGGTTACACTTTTATGAGCAAATGTTTTCTGCACAAGAAAACTTGGCTGGTGTTGCAGAAGGAAATGTGCTTCAGCATGTCATACAAACTCAGACACAGAGTCACCTGAGTGTCTACACTTTGCCATGAAGTCATGGCAGTTGCTTCTTGTGACATATAAAGAGAAGTGTTTTGATGGTTAACTATGCACTTTTGGGGCTGCCAGCAATTCTCAAAGTAAAAGCAGTTGGTGTCCAATCACTTGATCATCAAAACAATAAATCCCCTGCTTCAATTATACTTGCAGACTGCCAGTGATTGGTGGCATGATGGTAACTTACCAGCTGATGACATCTAGATGTCAACCAGGAGTCACAGCAACTACGAGTCACAGTAGGTTGCATGTGCATCAGGGGTGTGTGCATTCAGCACATTTATTTTACTACTTTTCCCCATAGGCTGAGGTTTCAGAGCTAATTTCTCCCAATTGCAGATGCTAGAAACTGGAAGTGGCTTTTGTCTTCATGATCTAATTGAACTAAAGGATTGAACTTTCAGATTGAAGGTAGGCAAATTGCTGACAATAATCAGCAAATGGGTGTCATGATTGGAATAAATGCTTAAAATGATGGGGAGTTTTTTTCACTACAGAATGCACGGAAGTATTGATAGCTTGATTATATTGAAACTTCCCTTGGTAGTTTTCTTACGGGTTTTCTTGCATGATTACTCTGGATCATTTCCAGCTTGACCAAATAGCCAAGATACTGATTTGACTACCCTTGAGGAGGAGATCATCTGCTTAGTTCTTGGCTTACACTTTGAAGAGAGTATGCTTATTCATAGCTCTCAACATGCAGCACATCAAGACAACATGCCATATGTAATTCATGAAATGGATAATAAAGAAATTACATATCACAAATTGCAAAAGTTTTGATTATCTATAACTAGTTTAGCAGTTTGCACCTTGATGGACAGAAAGCCATGTGGTGGCTCTTCTACAAAGTGAGGGAGTGACAACTTCCATGTCCTCAATGAGTGGGCGGACAGTTGCTGGCTGTGGCCTTCCCATCATGCATGTTTACAGAGAAGAATCTTTGCTCAGGTCTCAGCACTCTTTGAGGCTACAGCAAAACTCTCCCTAGTATCAGGACTATTAGTTTGGCAACTTTGGAGAACTCTCAACAAAACTGCTCAGGTGATGTCAAATTTTTAAAACTCCTGAGTCCATATGCATATTGCTTCCAATAGTTTATGGGCAAAACTCACAAAACTCTATTGTTTTTCACCATGATTGTTTCTGTTGCACAATCTTGACTTCTAAGGACAATGTCCATTGTACCTAATAAACAATGATACCAGCTTTGCACATGATGAACTCAGGGTAAATAAGGGGGAGGGGGAGGTGGTGGTGATGGACCTGACAGCGGAATTGCTCCAAATATAGTGTTAGCATCTATGCCAGTGGATGTCACTGTTGAAACTGCAATCAGTGCAGCAGTTAATGCTGCATTTCCAGCCACAGTTGGCTCTGCCTGACCGTAGCTGTCACGGTAGTCTCTGTACTCATCCCGTACATTTGGGCCCCCAACCATTGCACCCACAATAACATGAGGATTGGGAGCATTCTTGTAAAGCCATTGGCGACCCTGTTGACAACCATACCGCACTCCATTCTTTGGAATTGATGCAGCTCGGTGATGAACTTGTTTTGGGTATTTGTCCCCGTACCCTACTACATAACTCATGTTCAAAGGATTCTTCCCTAGGATATAGTCTAATTGAGTTCTAGAGAAATTATGCAAAGTCTCCACAGGAAAACTATAGGGACCACAATTATAGCTTGGAACAGATGCAACCCTCAAATAGTCTGCATACAATGCAGACAGAAATGCAGCACTTGCTACATACTGCAAAGGCTGCCCACCTCCATGGTTCAATTCAACAAGCCCACCTTTAGTGCGGTTGAACGTTTTGAAGTTGGGTAAGTACGAGCACATGACAGTATTTGTTTCATTCCAGTACTGCTGCAGTTGCGCCTCGTATGGGTACCCAGGTGATTGCAATACATGCAGCCTTGTCAACAATAACTGGGCACCAGCAAGTTTGTTATCCCATGAGAAAATGCCATACCATGGGCCTCCACCTTTTGCACCTGCATGAGCTGCCAGTATTGGGTTGGTGACAAGGGACAGGTATGAACTATTCCCTGTTGCGTAATACAGCCATGCACCCCCCCATATGTACTCATCCCAGAAACCTGTTGAGTTGTAGAAGACTTGCTCTCCTGGGGGAAGCTGAGTAACAAAACGGTTCCGCTTTCCACCATCCCGAGCAAAGGTGAAAATATTTCTAGCAGCCATAAGCAGTTTTGAAGAATATGCAGGCGAGTCAGCCCTGAACACTATGGAGGCTGCTGCTAGGGCAGCTGCCATTTCTCCACCCAGGTCTGGACCAGATGAGACAGCGTAGGCTGGACGGGCATAATCCATGTCCTCTGGCCGCTCCCAACAACTATGGTCGTTAGCAATAGACTCATTTCCAGCACCTACCTGTGCAAAAACTGTCTGGATGTTGGTGGAAGAGATATTGAAGGTCTTCATCATGTAGTCCGTTCCCCACTTTATGATCTCCTTCACATGCTCGTACTCTCCAGCTGCTTGGTATTTCTCTGCATACTCAATAACACTCCAGCTCAACAGAGTCATTGCATATGCACCTGGGAACCCAAACTTGATGTTGTCACCAGCATCATAGAAACCTCCAGAAAGAGATGTGGGTGGTGCACCAATTGCATCAGACCCATCCCGGACAGCTGATGTCCCTCGCCATGAAATATTGTTTGAAGAGGGCAATACACCAGATTTTTGTGCATCAAAGAACAAAAGAGATTTCTGCAAAGCGATTGTGTAATTGTCAAGTGGTTGTGGAGAGTGGTGCTTGCGAGGTGCCACTTTCCATATGAGGATGGCCAAGCCCACTGTTGCACTTGCACCAAAAAGCACACACAAGAAAATGAAGAACAACTTGCGGCTACATGTCATGCACCCTAGATCGACTTGTGGTTTTGCCTTGTGTCTGGCTGGTTCCAAAAGCCAACTCTGCTGAGTCTCCTCCAGGCTTCTTACAGATGCACGATCAAAGTCCAAGTTTCGGCTCTGATTGTCCTCTGCACCAGAGTCCATTGCTGCTACATCCAATGGGCCTCCCCATGTATTGTACATCTTTCACCCTGTGTGGTTACAATCGCTGGAGACCACTGATGAGTAAAGAGCAAGTGCAGCAAGCTCTTCACAGCAACAACTGCAATTTTTTCGCCTTAATGCAATCTGTCACAACCACCAAACACAAAATGAAAGTGAGAAATAGAGACCACAAAGTGTAATAAGCTAAATGCACATGGGAAAGAAACAGATGGAAGGATGACCTAATTGCTCAAAATCTGCAGCCTTCTCTGGCTGTAATCTCTAGCAGTGCTGAAGGAACTTGAGAGATTCCTAACGTGAAAGTCTGAGTAGGAAGATGCAAGTGTCTGCAACAACAAAGGATTGTGAGAGAATGCTTTGAGAAGAAAGAGGTAAGACAAATTCAATCCTCTTCAGTTAGTTTCCCCTTGCTTCTGCTCGATTCAGTCTTCTCTGCCTCCTCTCTTGGTTGTTAGATTTCTTCAGTCTTTCTCTTGGATTTTCAGTTTTTTGTTTTTCTTTTTTCAATCCATTTCTCCTCCTTCGCATGTCTGTGTTTCTTCATCTTGTCCTCAAGCATTTCTTCATATCGTTCCTTGATCTTTTCCATTTTGAGTTGTCTTGTATTCTTCAAATTACAGCCTATACATTTGAATGCTCTTTCATCTGATGTGATCGAGTCCCAAGAATAATGAAGAATCATTTTCCTCTATCTACACGCTGTTGGTCAAGAAAGAAAAACCTTTGTGAATGTTGAGACTAATATTTCTGCAAAGAAAGAACGTTGACAAACAGACGGCATTGTTCACAACAAGAGTGACGACGACAAGGATGATACACAGACAGCTCAAAGATTGTGCCTCTCTTACTGTCGCAGACGGAAAACTTGGAAGACCTTGTCCTGTGGCGCCTCCTCCTCTCCTTCTCCTTCTCCTCCTCCAGCTCGTATTCTTCTTCTTCTTCTTTTTCTTCTTCCTTCTCCTCGTCGGGTCTTCAGCGCCGATCTCTCTCAATCCCGAAAATAAAACTCTCTCTTCTACTCCCACACCTTCCAAGTCAAAAGTGGCTACAGCGAAGGCACAAAACAAAGTCTACAACAACAACATCATCATCTTCCTCCTCCTCATCATCATCATCATCATCATCATCACCTTCTTCTTCTTCTTATTCTAGAAGATCTCTTTCTCGAGTCCCTTCTGCCTGGAATCAAAAGTTTTTCCCCCAGCTGCAACTTTAAACAACCGACGTGCAAATTATTGTTCCACAAACGTCCAAAAGGATCCAAATCAAACACACACACACACACACACACACACACAACCACTCACTCTCAAGCTTCTTCCTCAGTCTCACTCAGATCACAAAAGCTCTTCAGCTGAGGGCGGAAGGGGGAAAGGAGCAGGCAAGCTACTCGAGAGCTGGAAGAAGAAATAAAAAAGCACCAAGCAAGCAAACAGAGAAGCAAGCAACCAGCACAACCTGCAGCCCAAAAAAAAACAAAACAAAACAAAAACCGTCAAAAAATCAGTCAAAAAAATCAATCAATAATGCAGCTGGCTTCCTGACTGGCTGGGGTTGCAGTAGGGCAAAACTCAAGAACTGACATTGTTTCCATAGTACTCACTCGAAAAGAGTGAGTGGCAGAAAACACCACACAACAAAGCTGACACTCTGACAAAGTGGAAGGGGGAAGCCCCAGTCCGTGGGCTTTACTGGAATACGAGCCCATAAGTTCAACATTTTAGTGTCAAATTATTTATTTATTTTTAAAAATTCTCTATACATATATTTTTTATTTTCTGTTTTCCTTCGCAAAAAATTTGTTCTTTGCAAAGTTTTTTTTTTGGTGAAAATTTTAGAATTTGGAAAAATAATATCATTGGTATCGAAGTTGCTAAGGTATTAATAATGTACTAATAGCAAACCATCTGGACCAATCATTATGATTGAGGGATCAGAAACACAGAGTAGTAGTCAGATCATATTTAGTACACTGTTCTCTAGCAGGTGCACAGCTTTGTAACACATTTTACCCGCCTCAGCAAACCATGCAAATATACGGGATCAAAACCATTTTACTGACCCATATTTTGACTTTTCTTCATCCAATTTCAATGTGCACGGTGCAGGCCCTTATTCCAGTAAACCCCATGGCTGAGGGCTTTACTAGGCTTAAAGACTTGCTTCAATTTTTTTTTTAATATATTTTTTGCTTTGTATAAAAAGGAAAAAAAAAAAAAAACGGGGTATGTTTCAATAAACAGAACACCCACTCTGATGGGTGTTCCAGTTTTCAAAACACCCCGTCAAACAATGAAAGAAAAAAATATGCTGGGTAACATGCCCTCCCCTTACAAGAAAAAATTGGGGCCGGTCTTTACGACAGTATAAGTTGAGAGATTATGTAAAGGCCACCACCTGGGCCAATATTATATCTGGCCAATCAGAAGTAGTCTTTTTCTTCTTCTTTTTGGAAAACTCTGGCAACAAGCTTACCCCATAGTCCCCAAAATTTGGCAAAAAATGATGACAAACAGATTTGGAAAGAGAAATTCCATGCAGCCAATGGGAAGGCTCAGCATGAACTCATGAAGGGTCCAGCTTTTTTCTTTTGAGAAGGGGGTGTGGGGGGAGGAGGGGATTTTTTCCCTTGTTCCCATCAAGTTCCCAAATTGTTCCCAAGTGTGTTCCTCAAGATGCTCCCAATAGCACCTGGATTTTATCCCATATGATTTGCCCAAAGTTCAACTCCCATGTATATAAACTGAAAATATAAAATCTAGGGGAGCACAATTGATTTTATTTTGCAACTGGAGGTTCAAAGAGGTGCTTCTATTGCGGGGCATGCCCAATGTTCCAAAAACTTGCTGATGGACCAATCAATATGCCTCCTTGACATTGATTTGTACTGGGCCTTGTGGGGACCTCTTTAAAGGGTTTAGGATTTGAAGGCTACCACTTCAACCCTCTACTTCAACAACAGGCCATCTTACTGCTGCAGGTGGACCTACTCTGAAGAGTGTTGTAATTTGCCTAACCTCACTCATTTATTGTTTTCTAGACAAATTTAGTTTGATTAGATTATCTTGTAGCAGTTTATTAGTAGTCCAAGTTTAGTTTGCCAATGAATGAATAGTGATTGAGCTTATTGTAAAGGGAGACTATTTGATTTGTCAACTAAAAGTGTGATTGAGAGATTTGTTGACAATTGAGACATTTTTTAATTTGAGAATGAATTTTTTAAAAAGAAAAAACAATACTAAATTTTTTTGAGAGAAGAGGTCTTTCTGAGTGAACGCTTCTTCTACATTGGCCAGGGTGAACCGGCACCCATGTCTATGCTTCACCTTTTTGAGTGAGGCCTCTTAGGGGTCACATATTAAGCCCAAAAAACATTAGATTTGAAACTCAGAGACCCTGATTTAGTCCAAACATCCCATATTTGTCATGTTTAGAAATAATTTAAATGGATTTGAACATGGGTGCTATTTCACCCAAGGCCTTCTTCACCTTCTATCTCAATTTTAACAAGCAATTGAGTGATTCTTCTTTTACAGCACTATTTGTCTCTATTCAGACTTTCATTTTTTTCATCCTCAACTTCAGTTGAACAACTAGCTCCTTGACTAAAGCATCATATGGTCTACCATCATTGAGTGTCTTCACAGTCTACAAGGAAGGCTGCTGTTTCACCAGTGTTAGTTTGTAAACTAATTCAGTGGCTATTTGCCCAATAAGGCTGTTGTATCCACGAAGTGATTTCTTTCAACAAATATGACTACTTATTGTTGTCATTGGTGTTTTTGTAGATTGTAAAAGACACATGTGAGTAGATCTGAAGTGGCCACAACTTGGAGATACTTAATTCTCAATAATCGGACTTGCCACAAAAAGAGATTTTGGAGGCACGTTTGGGTAACCCATTTGAGAGAATGTGCTATTAGAGATACTTTTTTATGTTCCAGAATGTAGCAACAAAATATATGCACATGATGACAACGGACCTCAACCTCATGGATGAGGTTTCAATTTTTGTTCAGGGTGGAAGCTTGAGGTCCTCATGGACCCCATCTCTTGGAGACCCTTCTGCAAATGCCTAGAGCACATGAAGCAACTTGTTATGGTAGGGTTTTCATACAATATGAACCTTCACACATGCTAGAAAAACTTAAGTGTGATTGGTCCTTAATGCCTTCTCAAAATTTTGCTAGTTGCCATTCATCAAACAAAATTGTGGAGTTCTTGAACAATTTGTCATGTATTGAACAAAGTGTAAACCAAAAGGGGGAGTAGAATGGTTGAAAAAGAAGAGGAGAGAGAACAAGACTAAATACCTTGCAATATTTTAAATTAAATCTCAACTCACAATATTTTGTAATTGTGCTCACATATTAGAGTTATCCATAAAGTCACGCAATTAGGGGGTGAGAACTGCCAGTTTTGACACAATAAGGTATCAAATGCAGGGAATGAAAATTTTACAAAACGAAATAACTGGGATCCAAACTAGTTTTTCCACCAATTTTGGTGGTAAATTGAGTTTTATCCTGTCTTTCCTTTTTCCTGACGGCCTCCACTGCTGCTACATATATTTTCACTGCTCCTACCTGTGCAACTACTGTAATTAGTCTTGAACCTTGTGCATTAAATGCTGAGTTTTAGCATTTCATACTGAGATTTAATAAAATTTCATTACTTTGCAAATACCATTGAAAGAGAGGATAGGGGGTGAAAGCAGGCCCAAGAGAGAGTGAAGACTTCACAGATAACTCTATTGAATAAAGTGATAACAAGGGGGTGGAAGAGAATGGCTCAGAACCAGGCATCACAAACACTTAGGCCCTGCCTATAGATGATATCTTGTAGATGTATTTTTCACATTTTTATAAAAATATATATGTTTGTGTCCATGGATGTCTATGTATGTATGTATGTATGTAATCATATATAAGTGTGCATAGGTACATGTATATGTATTTAAAACATCCCAAAACTTTTCTATCATATTTGAATTCTATGTTAAAAACCAATATAGACAAGAACAAGAATTTCAATAAAACACATGTCTCTCCACCGACAATCATTTATAATTAAAAGAGAGATAGCAAAAGTTTTGATTAGGAAAATGGGGACAAAGGCTTATATATATATGGGAAAAGCCCTGCAAACATATATTGAATTTTTAATTTTTTCAACACGCTTATATAAATTCATTATTTGAAAATGGTTTTGATTTACAAATAAATTGAACCATTTTCCCATCACATCTATTAAGTGTTTTTTGGTGGTTGCTTTGCATTTAAATCTCACAGTTAATCTAGAATTAAATATGTTTATGGAAATGATTAAAATATCTAATAATTTTATTTTTCTCATTGTGGTAATACAAATTGGGGGACATAATCAAGTAATTTGAAAGCAAGATATTAAGTTTATGATCTATCCAAGATGTTTGTGTTGATCCAGAATAACATTGTTGTATTGGTGCATTTGTCCATATGTGATCTATTTGTGTGTCACTTATAGTAATGCTTTTTAAAAAGGTGAGTTTAAAATTGTATTTTTTCGTAAACGTTTGTAAAGTTGTTGATTGAATTGTATTTGTCAACAAATTTATGTTGAAATCTCCAATTATCACAATTGGACAATTTGAAGGCATTTTGTGTATAAATTTTTTAACATATAATTAAAATGTGATAGTTGCATTGATGGTGGTTTATGTACTACAAGTACATATAATGCATCATGTGTGTTATTATTGAAAAATGTAGTAATAAACTTAGTTCTTGAATGTGTCATTGTTGTGTTGTCTATTGATGAAACATTATCATCATAAAACATCATAGTGCCATGTTCATCATAGCAAGATAATATTTGGAAATTTATGATAAAACATTACAAAATTTTGAATTTATATCAAGAGTTTTCATTTTTCTTACATTTAAACAAAGAATATGAGATGTTAACAAATTTGGATATTAAAAAACATCTTCAAAATGCTATACCAAAGAACAAGCATTTAGAGATTGTATAATTATAAATTTTGACTGGTAGGATTGTGAAAATGCAATAGTAATTTGTATTGTGCATGTGTTCTTAATCATAACATTTCTTCTTGAATGAAATGATATATTTGAAAGTTCTTACTTAATAATGGGGAAAGTAAATACAAATGATTTTTGAAACAAACTTTTAAAAGTGATGTATATGTTAAGCCATATTTTGTCAAACCATTTGACTCAAATGCTAAATAATCAAAAGTTAACCCTTGCGAACGATGCATAGTGCATGATATAACTAATTGGGAACTGATTTTTGTAATAGTGTGAAAAGGATTATTTCTTATTTGTATTTCAACAACTTTATGTTCAATTGGCGTCCAATTCTTATCAAGCCTAGGAAATTTTTCATACACATGAAAATATTTTATTCATGTTTTATGTTCAATTTGAGAATTCAAAATGAGAAAGACATGTTTCAGCATGAACATCATGTGCTAAAAATGTGAATGTTACACTCAATGTGTTTTGAAATGTTTTTTTGTTATGCATAGTTGTTTTGACATTTGTGTAAAATAAATATGGTAAAGTGTTATCAATAGGTGGTATTTGAAAACAATTTTGATTCATAAACTTTATATTTTCAGTTGTTTGTGAAGCGATTCAAAACCTATTTAATACATCAATAAAATCAATATCATCTTGTCGCATGATTTGTTTTAATTCATAACATCATACATATTTTGACCAATAGTTTATTGCAATAGAATATTAATAATTGATTTGAAAATCCATGAATTTTGAATATGGGGAGTTTGATGAAAATCATTGATCATTATTACATCCAATCTGCCCATGAATTCATTATCAACTTGTTTTATCACACATAATCTACAATCAATGAAATTCAACATCCTATTACCAACTAAAAATATTTCATCTATAGCAAATAAACAAAGTTGATCATATGTTTTTATAAAAATGTCACCTTTCGTCACTTAATGCATTAAGTTTTGTAAAGTTTTTGTTTAATGGAATTACAAATGCGGAATGTATTGTTGTCCATTAATGTTAAATTCTATTTTTCCAATATATGTTAATTTCATAACTTTTGGTTTTAAAAGGCCAACATTTGTAATTTGATTAATATAATATTGTAACATGTTTTGTATAATACATGTGGAAAAAAAAGGTTTTCTTGTGCCAACACCCCTTGCTAAAAAAATATAAAATGGTTTTGTTGAGTTTTTAGTTTTTTTGTATAAAATATCATTAACAATAGTTCTTTGTTCATTATTTAATTGTTTCATATGTAAATGAAATTTTTTATATGCCAGGAATTCATTTGTTTTTTTTAAACATTATGTGTTAATAATTTTTTAAAAATTATTTGATCTAAAAAGATTTTCATATGATATATCATATGGTTCAATATTTTTAGCATGTGTAAATAATATATTTTTATTTGGATTACTTGCATCATCAACTATTTCATTGGAAAATAGATTAACCAATAAATTTGTTTCATGAATTTTCACATTTTTTTAAAAATGTGATTCTAAATTGTCCCATTCAACATCATAATTGTTTGATGGGTTAAAATTATACACAAATTGTTTTCTAATTTTTTATATTATTTTTTGGTTCAATGTAAGTGTTTTTCCAATAATCATAAGTTCTTCGTAAATTGAATTATGATATTTGAAAAGGCTTAAATAAAAGTAATAATTTTTTATAATGATTTTCTAGATTTTTTTGTTGATTAAATGATACCCAACAAATAATTTTTCTTTTAGTGCATTTTTTTGTTTAGTTTTGTATCATAATTAGCTACAACTTCTACTAAACACAAATCATTTAACCTTTCATGTTGATTGATGTATTTATCAACCAATGATTTGTAATAAATTTTTATAGAATTTGGAGATAATTCTTGTAATTTTTTGTGATAATAATACAAATGTTCTATCTTGTTGTTACAAAGTGTTTCTAAATTGAAATGACCTTGTTGAATGATATAATGGTATAAATAAAGATATATGAACAACTTGTTGTATAGACATTTGTTATGCATTTAAAAATGCATTTCCTAATTTTTGATCGATTCAAATATTTCAATTTGTTCAAATTTACATTTTTCCAATATGATTTTCAATTTTTGAGTTATATAATTGCCTATATTTGTTAAATAAGACGTACAATATGATGCACATGCATATGGATCCAAATTGTATTGGGCGTCAATATTTGCTTCCCATAAAAGTTTTGCATGTATGCTAAATACATTTGTATGTATATCACTTAATTTTCATTTAAAAAATAAAATTGGTTTTTATATAATATATTGTAATCCCAAAATGTATGTTTTTTCATCTATTTGTAAATTTAATAAAATTGTTCAAAAGATATATCTTCATATGATCCCATATCAATAAGTTTTTTATACATCTTCATACTAATGTCATGATGTTTTGATATACAATTTTCTTCTTCTAAAGGTAATAATATTTTTGTGTGTTTCATTTGTGGTTTCGGATATTGAAATTGACAAATTGTTTAATGTTGTTTTCCTACACATTCGTTTATGTTGATGTATTTGCATGTTTTGAATTTTGTGTTTAAGCATTATTTGATCAATTGTTAAAAATTTATCCACAAAACATTCAATTTCTTCATTTTGAAAAAACCATATCTTGGAACATTTTCTATCCATAATAATCCATGATCATGAGGTAAACCTCCTAATTGAAATTCAATTATGAAAAAATACTCTTTCACTTGACCAAATATCAAATTAGTATTTTAAATAAGTTTACAAAAACTGTTCATTCTATGTTCATAATAACGTGCACAAGTGATAGGGTCATTTTTGACAAGTTCTTTAATGTCCAATGATTTGTCGTTTTTTAAACCTACATTTTTACAAATGTAATCATCATATAATTTTTAAAATAATTTTACTAAAATTGGCCAATTATTAACATTGTTTGTAAATGTCACAAAAAATGTTGGTGGTCCAAATTGTTTAATCATTGCAAACACATCTTTATGAATATGATCTAAATAATCTGGAAATCTTCTTATATGGCCTAATTTTCTATAACCTAAATCTGATTTTAATATTTTGTCTAAATTCACATTATTTGAAAAATCATTAATTGTTAGAACATGATTCAATAGTTTTGCTTTACAAATATGAATCCATGCACAAGGTAGAATAAAATGAATTAAAACCTTGATAGTTTTAAAATATATATTATTTATGTGGTGTGCAAATTTTCTATTTACATTAGTTAACTATGTTTGTATAACTTTTTGGTAAGTACATGCAAATGATGGTCTTGAATGACCAAAAAATAACATTGAAAAATTATATTCTTTTGAATGTACATCATGAAATAATCCAAGAGGTTGAAAACCTTCTCTAGGTGCTATTGTTATTGATTTGTCATTATCATCAACAACTTGTTCAACATTTAAAATATTTTGCATTAACGTGTCTATGCAATCTTCATCACATATTTCTTTGAATGTATCTAGATTCTTTGCTTGTATATTTTCAACAATGACATTTTTTTTTAAATCCACACTTTCATTTACATTAACTAATTCCATCAAATTTTGCCAATTTCATCTAATTGAAATTTTAGCAATTTTATACAATGGAATTTGACAAAGTTTCTTGTAATGCTTTTATCACCATGTTTGGACAAACATAACCTGATATGTATATAGATTTATATTCTAATTTTTTTTCAAAAATACTATAATCGAACTATCATCATATGCCAATTGAAGTAACACAATTTGCACCAAATTTAAATTTATAGGAACATTAACAATGTTACCATGCATTCCATATTGTCCATATCCTTTTAATTAGAATATTTGTGCAAAAGCTAGATGAGGTGCAATAAGATGTTCTTCAATTTTGTTTAATATTGATCCAAATTATAAATTTAATGTATTATTTGTAATATGATCACATAAAACCATGTTGATTGGTTTTCCCACAATCAATTTTTTTCGACAATAATTAAATATAAACATGTGATCTAATATCTTTTCTTGTTAAAAGTCATTGGGATTTTTTTTTCAAATATAATTTTGACACAAAACAAATTGGAAATCCAAAACATAATGTTTGGCAACAAGAACATGCATATTTAGCAATGTCTTCAATGTTTTTTTTGTATTTTATAATACTTTTGTTATCATTACTTTGTTCAATAAATTAAAAAATATATGTATTTTGGAGTTGAATTTTTTCTTGGTAAAATAAAATATTTTTTCATTTTTTTCATGTTTTATGGTTATTAGATTATTTTATTCAAAAAAGTCATCAAATTAATATAAGTGTTGTTTAGATTGTGAATTGAATCCATTAATCTTTAAGTTCAATTTCTTTTTTGAATCATGTATGATGTTTTCATTTTGAATCATACTTTTGAATTCTATTTTCATTTTTTTTGCACTTTCTTTTATTGTTGAACTTCTTGCATTTATTTTATTTTTATTGTTTGGATTGGTATTTTTATTGCATGTGTAGATTGTTCATTTTTTTGTTTCTTTCATTTATTTCTTACTTCCAAAAATTTCATAACTTAAATGAGTTTTTAAAATTGAATTGTTATGTAATAATTCAATATAATTATAAATGGAATCTTATTTTTTTGAAATTGAATTGTGTAAAAAAAACACAATCCAAATCTACATGTTTTGATGTTTTAAATATATTTTGTGAAAACATTTTTTTTGTCATTGTTTTTAATCACACAAGTTGAATTAAAAACTTGTTCTTTTAAAAAATAGAATTTGAATCATTTGTATATTTCAAACTATTATTTAAACTATTATTCAAATATTCTTTGGGATCAATTTTATTTTGGTTAGATTTGAGATATTTCAAATGTCCTTTTAACTTGTGATGAAGTAATATTTAAGTTTGGATACATTTTGATAAATGTTAATGCAATTTTTTGTGGTATCCAATTAGGATGCATTTTTATATTTTTAATAAATCATTGTTTAATTCAAAATTCCATCTAAACCTTTTATGTTTAAAATTAATTTCATTATTATTATTTAATTCATTTTCCACATAACGATTTTAATTTTTTTTATATCTTACCATTTGAATTATTCACTATTTGGAAACAATATTCAACAAGTTCAAATGACTATTACCATATATTATGTTCAATATTTGAATCTCACAATCATTCCCAACTTTCATCATTACTTGTATATTTTTTTATTCCAAATGTATATTAGACGTTGTAAATATTGTGATAACCAAAAAATTGTTGTAAAATATCCCCATAATCCACCATGTCGTGATGTGTAATGTCGTGACGTAAGGTGTCGTAAGGATGTAAATATGTAGTAAATTCTACTAAACAAAAAAACTAAAGTTAGTCAAAGGTATAAACTAATCAACTAAAAAGAGATGCATGCACACATATATATACAATGCACAAGGGAGGCTGAAATGAAATTCTCATGTATCCTCACCCAAACCTGAGTCGGGAAAAACATGGCATGGTCTGAGTAGGAATCAAGGTGTTGTAAGAGAACATGATGGACAATACCAATTGCCGGCGGGAACTTGAATGAGCTTTGGCTTGAGGCAGAAGAGATGGTATCCACCATTACAGTTATCGCAAAGCAGCATCTAATCAGCATCGTCTATCCTCTGACATACCTGACATGGATAATCAAGTGGAGGAATCCAAGTCGACGTGATGATGGTAGGATCCAAGTTTGGCAGGTGGCAAGGCGCACAATTTTTGGAATGATCTCGAATTGTGCGTCTGTCAGTTCCTTGCAACTCCAACACACCTGAAGGCCTAATCGCCTTAATCTTCAAGATAATGCGACCAAAAGAAATGTCTAAAGTATCATTGGGTTGTCGCTGAAGATACACAAAATCACCAACATCAAATTGTCTCACCTTAGGTTTGTAACTACCACCTCGTGTGTGTGCATATCGTAAGGTGTCTTGATGTTGTGTAATGGACAGGTTTTCCATGGCCATGGGCATAAGCCTCCTGAATAGAGCAACCCTTTCTGCAATGACCTTAACCCAAGTGGATGGGGAGTCCAAGTCCACAACCTGGTCCATTTGAACAGTAATGGAAGAAGGTGGAATGGGGTGTCTCCCAAAAAGTAAAAAGTAAGGAGAAAAATGAGATAAAGAGGCATGTTTGAACACCCTATAACCCATGGCGATATATGGGAGGGCCAAGTCCCAATTCTCTTTGTTCTTAGTGAAGCAAATCTTCCAAAATCCCTTTTTGCACGTTTGAACCATCCTTTCTGCAAGGCCATCAGCTTGGGGATGATCTCTTGAAGTCCGACGATGGTCAATGAAAGCATGGTCAAGTAGGTCTTGGAATTCTCCCCTAAATTCTGATCCTTGATCAATAAGGCACTCAGCACAAGCCCCAAACCTACTTAGAACTTGTTGTAAGAAAACCTTGCTAGTGTTGTGTGATGACTTGTCCAGTAGCGCAACAAATTCAACCCACTTTGAAAATGCTCAATCATAATCATGATGTAAACATTAACCCTAGAGGTTTGTGGTAACTCTTCAGCTAAATCACATGACCAACGATAGAACATGCCTTGAATAGGGAGTGGAAAAAGCGTGAGCTGTCGAGAGGAGAAAGAAGTTCTCACTCTATCACATTGTTCACACCTAGCAATGATGTCTTGGACCTGAGCATACATACCTTTCCAATGGTAATGAGGAGCGAAAAGGCTATAAGTACGCTTAATTCCAAAGTGTCCAAGCTCTGAGTGTACCTTTTGAATAAGACCAGGCCGTTCATGTGGTGGTGGAACCATTCTGTCGCCTTGTGGTAAGCATCAGACGAGGTGATTGTCCCTCCACGAGTAGCATTTGGATCATTGTTGTATGCGATCATGCTGATTTGATGTAACTTGGGGAGGGTATTCCCCATGTTGAAGAAACCCCAAAGTGTCCAAGTCCTCCCATATATCTAGAATGGGATGCTCAACCAGGTTACATTGCAATAGTGCAAGATAACTAAATGCCTCAAATACATGTATTGTTGGAATTTGGTCAAAATCTTGCCTGGCTTCTAAAAAATCTTCAGAGGTAGTGAGGGGTCTTCGTGACATGGTATTCGCATTTTGATGTGTAATACCATGTCGGTGAATAACCTTGAACTCATACTTTTGAAGTATAAGTGCCCAATGAGCTAACTTACCAGTAAGCTTATCGTTGGTCATCAACCACTTGATAGGCTGGTGGTCAATATACAAAGTGAAATCGGTGCCATAAAGATAAGGCCTGAAATGTATGACGGCCCATACAACAACAAGGCACTCCCCCTCGTATGAAGAATAGTTGCTCTCGAGCAACTTGTTGTTGTTTCGAGATGCATAGGCGATAACATATTCCTTGCCTTCCTCATCAAGTTGGCCAAGAATAGCTCCAATACCAAGAACACTCCAGTCAGTGTGTAGAATGAAGACCTTGTTGAAATCAGGTCTTCTCAGAATGGGGAACTCTGAAAGCTTTTCCTTGAATGTGTTGAAAGCTTCTTGAGCCTCATCGTTCCATGTCCAAACAACATCCTTCTTTAGCAATGCATAAAGAGGATGAGTAATAGTACTGAAATCTTGGACATAAATTCTGTAGTAATTACATAATCCAATGAAGCTCCTCAACGTGTGAACATCAGTAGGATTGGGCATCTCCAAAATGGCTACTACTTTGGTCCAATGAGCCATAATACCATTTGGCAAAATTCTATGTCCAAGGTAGATTACTGAAGTGATAACAAACTCACACTTTTAAAGATGGATCTTCATATTGACTTCGTGGAGCCTCTTGAATAACTCCTCAAGATGGGCCAAATGCTATAGGAGTCCCTTGCTATGCACTAGGATGTCATCTATGTAACATTTCAGGAAATCTGCCCCTTCGAGAACATGGTCCATGACTCATTGAAAGAAGACAAGTGCATTCTTCAATCCAAAAGGCATCACAAGCCATTCCCATAACTTATTTCTTCCATGGAATGTTGTTTTCTTGCGATCCTTCGCAGTGAGCACAATCTAGTTGAAACCTTGCCTTAGATCCACAATTGTGAAGATGTTTGAATCTCCAATGCTATCAAATAATTCTTCAAGGATGGGCATGGGGTACCTATCCTGAGGTGTAACTAGGTTCAAAGGCCTATAATCCCCGCACATCCTTTTCTTAGTCCATAATCCAGCTGAATCTTTCTTTGCTGGCATTACTATAGCGACTGCGAAATCAGAACTTGATGGCTGAATGAGACCGGCCTCATGGAGCTCTTTGCATCTTTCATCTACCAGTTCCCATTCATGTTTGCTCAACCTATGCCTCCTTCGATAGACGGGTGTTTCATCTGTAAGGTCTATAGATAATTGCATGGTCTTACACCTACCTAAGTCTTTCATTGAGCATGCAAACACATTCTCATACTTAATTAGCAAGTTTGTGACTTGGTCTCTTTCCTTCTTGGTGAGTTGGTTCCCCATAACGAAAGGGTAGTTGGAAACACATGGAATGGAGTTGGAAAGTGTGT